>Ga0182736_1000047_pt1 | contig 243828 bp, 219 predicted proteins | sample eDN5th30CKraftBY_FD_128882 | JGI IMG/M metagenome (GOLD analysis project Ga0182736, IMG submission 128882) | Enriched backyard soil microbial communities from Emeryville, California, USA - eDNA 5th pass 30_C Kraft BY (version 2) (version 2) | ecosystem: Environmental > Terrestrial > Soil >...
ACATTGATAGTCTGTTCAGCGGCGGGCGTACGACGGCGCTGACCCACACCATCAAGGGTCTGGACGATTTCGAGCTGATTGCCTTCCTGGTCATTGAAGGGGGTGAACCATGACCCTCTACGACTGGCCCCGCGCCGCCGCCTTCGGGCGCGTGATCCCCAAGAACAAGATCTACGAGCACGCCGGGGCGAACACGGGCCTCAAGGACCTCTTTGTGCGCGAGGTGGATCAGATCGTCTGGTCGCACAAGCTGGCGCCCGAGACGGTCAATCTGGCGGCGACGAAGCAGGTGGCCGAAATACAGGTCTTCCGCATCACCGCGCGCACCGCGACACTCGACCGTGACGTGCTGCGCGCCATCGACAAGGCCATCCCCTTTCCGCTGATCTTCGAGGTGGCCCATGGCAGCCGCGTCAGGTCGGCGGCGGCCTACAAGCGGCCGAGCGAGGCCGACAGCGCCCGCTGGGTGGTGGGCGACTATTTCCAGGGGGACTGGCTGCCCGAGGACGGAGCCCGTGCGCCCCTTCCGGTGGCGTTGAACATGGGAGCGCTCTATGAGCGGCTGCTAGAGCCGCTGGTGGCGGGGCAGACGGCCCGGCTGGTCCCCGGCATAGGCGAGACGCCGCAAACGCCCGTCACCTCGGCCGCAGAGCAGCACCCCGTATCACTGGAAGAGCGCATCGCGCAGGCCGAGGCGATCGAGCGCCAGGCGCGCGAGGTCGAGCGGATCAAGGCGCGGCTGGCACGAGAAAAGCAATTCAACAAGCGCGTGGCGATCAATGCAGAGCTGCGCACAGCAAAACAAGAACTGGAGCGGCTTAAGACGGGCAATCCCGCCGCCGCGAAAGCCAACGATTAAGAGGATGAGTATGGACAAGCTGAAGATGCACAGCCCCGACCTGAGCCAGGACAACATCGAGAAGATCCGCGGGCTTTTCCCCGGCTGCGTGACCGAGGCACGGGACGAGGCGACGGGGGCGGTGCGTCTGGCGGTGGACTTCGATCAGCTGCGCCAGGCGTTGAGCGACCACATCGTGGACGGGCCGCAGGAGCGGTATCGGCTGGATTGGCCGGGGAAGCGGGAGGCGTTGGCGCTGGCGAATGCTCCAATTGCAATGACGCTGAGGCCCTCTCATCAAGAGAGCGTCAAGTTTCAATCAACGCAAAACGTTGTCATTGAAGGCGACAACCTCGAAGCATTGAAATTGATTCAAGAAACGTATCTTGGCGCGATAAAATTAATCTATATTGATCCACCATACAATACAGGGAATGATTTTGTTTACGAGGATGATTTTGGTGAGAGAGCCGAAGATTTCCTGGTCAAGTCAAATCAAGTAGCCGGATCGGGAGAGCGCCTTGTGGCAAATCCTGATAGCAGTGGTCGTTTTCATTCCGACTGGCTGAATATGATTTATCCTCGCATTCGCATTGCGCGCAATCTTTTGGCGGATGGCGGAATTATTGTCGCCTCTATTGACGAAAACGAGATATCGAACCTCCGAAAGATATTTGACGAAGTTTTTGGTGAAGATAACCTGCTTTTCCAGGTCACCCTTCTATGCAACCCAAAAGGTAGGTCACAAGATAAATATGTCGCAAATTGCCATGAGTATTTGGTTGGCTACTCAAAGCAACAGCTTGCAAAAGGGGCTGTAAATGTACCCAAGAGTGATGAAGAGATATCTGCAAACTATAAACTGAAAGACCGGCGCGGACGCTACCGAGAGCTGGAGCTTCGCAACACTCATAGGGAATTCGGCAAACACAACCGGCAAAACCTCTATTATCCATTCTATGTGAGCGACAGCGGCGAAGTTTCGCTTGAGCCGGGACAGGGGCGAAAACCTGTTTATCCGGATTGGGACGATGGGTTCGAGGGGTGCTGGACCTGGGGCGTGGACAAGGCGCGAGCTCAGTTAGACGAGGTAGTTGCAAGAGAGGTCAAAGGCACGTGGAAGATTTTCCGCAAGAACTACGCCGAGGGTGACGATGGAGAGGCTACAAAGCAGGTAAAGTCTATATGGACGGACAAGAGCTTTCACACGGAGAAAGGTCAAGCGGCATTCAACGCGTTGTTTGAGACACGCGAAAAGATATTTCAGTCGCCTAAATCCGTTGATACTTTAAGAGAGCTAATCCGAATGGCGACTCGGAAGGATTCTATCGTACTCGATTTCTTCGCCGGCTCAGGCACGACGGCTCATGCCGTTCTTTCTCAGAATGCTGAAGACGGCGGCAATCGTAGGTTTGTAATGGTTCAAATCGCGGAGCCTACACCAGAAGATTCTGAAGCGCGGAAAGCAGGATTCCCGACTGTCGTCGAAATCACGAAAGAACGTATCCGGCGCGCCGGCAAGAAGCTCCTCGAAGGCGAATGCCACCCAGATTGGAACCGCGATGTCGGCTTCCGGGTGCTCAAGGTGGAAACCTCGAACATGAAGGACGTCTACTACCGCCCGGACGAGCTGAAGCAGTCCGACCTGCTCGACATGGTCGACAACGTGAAGGAGGGCCGGACGGCCGAGGACCTGCTGTTCCAGGTGCTGGTCGATTGGGGCGTGGACCTGACGCTTCCCATCCGCTGCGAGACGGTGCAGGGCAAGACCGTGTTCTTTGTCGACGACAACGCCCTCGTCGCCTGCTTCGACCGCGGCGTCACCGAGGATCTGGTGAAGGAGCTTGCGGACCACGAGCCCCTGCGCGTCGTCTTCCGCGACAACGGTTTCGTCTCTGACGCGGTGAAGATCAACGTTGAACAGATCTTCCGCCAGCTCTCACCCACCACCGACGTCAAGTCGATCTGAGGGCGTCACATGAAGCTTAAGTTCAAGGTCCAGCCCTATCAGACCAATGCTGTCAACGATGTGGTCGACTGCTTCGCCGGGCAGCCCATGACCTCTGGCCCGACCTACCGAATCGACCCCGGCCGAAAGGCGCAGGCCAGCGCGTTCGAGGAAGGCTTCAAGAATGCCGACCTCGCGCTGACCGACGTGCAGATCCTGGAGAACATCCAGAAGGTCCAACGGCGCCAAAACCTGCCCGTCTCGCAGTCGTTGACAGACTTCACGACCTTCAACGCTCGGGGCGAGCGCGTACCCGTCGCCGCCACCTACAAGCGCGACGCGCTGGCCGCGACCCGTGTTCACCTCGACGTTGAGATGGAGACGGGCACGGGCAAGACCTACTGCTACATCAAGTCGATTTTCGAGATGAACAAGCAGTATGGTTGGTCGAAGTTCATCATCATGGTGCCGTCGATCGCCATTCGCGAAGGGGTATACAAGTCGCTGCAGATCACGGCGGACCACTTCACCGAAAGCTACGGCAAGAAGGCGCGGTTCTTCATCTACAATTCCAAGCGCCTGCATGAGCTGGAGAGCTTTTCGTCCGACGCCGGCATCAACGTGATGGTGATCAACATCCAGGCGTTCAACGCGCGCGGGGCCGACAACCGGCGCATCTACGAGGAGCTGGACGACTTCCAGTCGCGCAAGCCCATCGACGTGATCGCTTCTAACCGGCCGATCCTGATCCTGGACGAGCCGCAGAAGATGGAAGGCGCGGCGACGATGGAGGCCCTGCCGAAATTCAAGCCGCTGTTCATCATGCGCTATTCGGCGACGCACCGGACCCAGCACAACCGCGTTCATCGGCTGGACGCGCTGGACGCCTACAACCAGAAGCTGGTCAAGAAGATCTCCGTTCGCGGCATCCAGACCCGCGGGCTGGCCGGCACCAACGCCTATCTCTACCTCGAGGGCATCGAAATCTCGAAGAAGGCCCCCGTGGCCCGGATCGAGCTGGAAGTGAAGCTTAAGTCCGGCGAGATCAAACGCCAGCTCCGCCGGCTCGAGTTCCGCGACGACCTGTTCGTGGAGTCGGGCGAGCTGGACCAGTATCGCGGGTTCACGATCAGCCAGATCGATGCCGTCAACGACACGGTTGAGTTTACGAATGGCGTGGTGCTTGAGGCCGGCAAGGCTACGCGGGATCTTACCGAGCGCGATATCCGCCGCATACAGATCCGCGAGACGATCAAGGCCCATCTCGACAAGGAAAAGCAGCTGTTTGCACAGGGCATCAAGGTCCTGTCGCTCTTCTTCATCGACGAGGTCGTGAAGTACCGGGACTACGGTCAGGCCGACGAGAAAGGCGAATACGCTCGTGTCTTCGAGGAAGAATATGAGCTACTGAAGGATGAGTACCTCGCGGAACTCGCGATCGATAATGAGGCATACCGGACGTACCTTGCCGGGATCGATCCGGCCAAAACCCACAACGGCTATTTCTCGATCGACAAGAAAACGAACCGACTGAAAGATCCGGCGGTCGGCGCCAGGTCAGTCGATTCCGATGACGTCGATGCCTACGACCTGATCTTGAAGGACAAGGAACGGCTGCTGTCCTTCGCCGAACCCACGCGGTTCATCTTCTCGCATTCGGCGCTACGCGAGGGGTGGGACAATCCGAACGTCTTCGTCATGTGCATGCTCAAGCACAGTGACAACACCATTTCCCGCCGCCAGGAAGTCGGGCGCGGCCTTCGGCTGAGCGTTGACCAGCATGGAGACCGGATGGACCATCCGGCCGTCGTGCACGACATCAACGTGCTGACCGTGGTGGCGAGCGAAAGCTACAAGAATTTCGTTGCGGGCCTGCAGAAGGAGATTGCCGAAACCCTGTCGTCGCGTCCGCGGCAGGCGACGGAGGCTTATTTCACCGGCAAGACGATCACGACCGAACAAGGTCCGGTCGAGGTGAGCGCCGCAATGGCCAAGCAGATCTACCGCTATCTCGTGAAGAACGACTACACCGATGATGCCGACCAGATCGCCGACGCCTATCACGAGGCCAAAGCGGCTGGAACATTGGCTGAGCTACCCGACGAGCTGAAGCCTCACGCCGAGCAGGTATTCAGGCTCATCGATGGTGTCTTCAGCGACTCTCAGCTTCCGGACATCGGCGATGGCCGGAAGCCCAAGACCAATCCGCTCAATGCAAACTTCGAGAAGAAGGAATTCCAGGAGCTTTGGAAGCGGATCAATCGCAAGGCGGTCTATCGGGTTGAATTCGATTCCGCGGAGTTGATCCGCAAGTGCGTCAGCGCGCTGGATAGCCAGCTGCGGGTTACTCCGCTGCAATACACCGTTCAGGTTGGTGTGCAGAATGACGGTTTGACCGACGATCAGCTTCGCGGGGGTGATGGCTTTACCGTCACGAACACGACTACCCAGCAGGGAGACTCGATCCACTCTCTGGTGAAGTACGACCTCGTTGGGAAGCTGGCTGAAAACGCGCAGCTGACACGAGACACGGCCGCGACCATCCTTGGCCAAATCGAGGCTGCGATTTTCGGGCAATTCAAGAGCAACCCCGAGCACTTCATCTCCGAGGCTTCGCGCATCATCGCCGAACAGAAGGCCGCCATGGTAATCGAGCGTCTGGCCTATGACGAAGTCGACGAAAGGTACGACGTCGACATCTTCACCGCCAATCAGACCGGGCAGGATTTCTCGCGCGCCACGGCGAAGCTCAAGAATCATGTCTATGACTACGCGATCACGGACTCGGATGTGGAGCGGGCGTTCGTCAAAGAGCTCGATACGAGCAGCGAAGTCGTCGTCTACGCCAAGTTGCCGCGCGGTTTCCTGATCCCAACCCCCGTCGGCGATTACAATCCTGACTGGGCTCTTTCGTTCAGGGCCGGCAGCGTCAGGCACATCTACTTCGTCGCGGAAACGAAGGGCACGATGTCGTCCATGAAGCTGCGGGAGATCGAGAACACGAAGATCGCGTGCGCCCGGAAGTTCTTCGATGAGATCAGCCGGCAGGTGACTGAAGATCGCGTCAAATATGACGTTGTTACCGATTATGGGAAGTTGATGGAGGTCGTGGGCGTTACTGCATGACAAATGGGGGCGGGGTGGGTTCTCGCGCATTGAAGTTGGTGGCCTGACCGACTCATGGCGATTACCCGACAATCCATACAGACTGCTTTGGAAGCAGAACGTCGTCTCACTCAGAAGGGCGGGGGCCTGGAGGTTGCCTCCGTTTTCTGGGAGGAGCACTATCTGGTTTTGAGCGTCAAGCCGCTCAAAGGCCGTAACCGTGTCGCCATTGACGAGGCCTTGGAAGGCGTGCGTGTCAAATGGGGGGCGGAACTCGAATATGCGGGCTTGATCAAGGTCGTCGATGCGGACCTCGAGCGCATCATTGTGTTGCCTGCGACCGGCGGGCAGCCCGGCATTGGCGACACACTTTGGTTGTTCCCCGGAGATTTTCTTGGCCCGCTTATCGATATGTGGGGCGGGGAAATGGGCAAGCTGGCGGCAAAGCGATTGCGCCAGTCCAAAGAAGAAACCGAACCGCTTCAGCAAATTCGTCCGCTTGGTCCTGAATTCGACGAGCTGCGCGAGCGGCAGAAAACTGCCGTTCAAAATGCCGCATACCGGTGCTCGGTGGTAATTGGCCCGCCCGGAACCGGCAAGACGTTTACGGTTGGCGCGCTGGGCACTTATCTTCTGCGGCGGTTCGGCAAAGCGCGCATATTGGTCATCGGCCCGACCAACGTGGCGGTGGACACGGCTCTTCTGTCCATCGATGACTGGTTGGCCAAAGCCGGGCGCCCCGACATCGCCAAGCAGATGAAGCGGGTCGGCGCGCATTTCGATCCGCGCAAATATGTTGACCGCCCCCATCTTCTGGCCGCCGGACTGGACCAGAAAGTCACGGAATTTCTGCTTTTGGAGGCATCCGAACCATCAAAAAGCAAGATTGCCGAATATGTCAGATGGAAGGATCGCCTGGCGGCCGCACGCAAGGAGCTGGGCGCGGATATCGAAAGCGTTGCCCATAGCGCCCGTGTTGTCGGGATCACTGTCGCCACGGCGGTCAAGTGGCATCATGTCTTGAAGGCCGCAGGGCCATGGCCGTTCGTCATCTGCGACGAAGCCAGTCAGATAATCGGGCCGGCGGCCCTCATGGTTCCGGCACTGGGGCAGCAAACGATTTTTGCCGGCGATCCCAAGCAGCTTTCGCCGATCGTCCAGTCTGACGGCCAGGTCCATCGGAATCTGCTCGCAAAGACTGCCTTTGATCTATTTGCCCACGCACCGACTACATTTCTGAACGAACAGTCCCGTATGGCCATGGGGATTTGCCATGCGGTGAGCAGAACCTTCTACAACGGTGAACTGACGGTTTGCCGCAAAGCTCGGCGGGACAAGGCCTGGAAGGTGTATCGCAGTCCGTATTACGTGAACGGGCGTGAAGTTCCGCGCGTGTGTTTCGAGCAAGTGTCGGAACCCTACCAATACTCGCAGAATTACGGCGGCTTCATCCGTTTTCAGTCAGCCAAAATGGTCGAGACGATTATTGATCATCTCGCGGGCTCTTACATCGAAGCGGATGACGTTCTCATCCTCACGCCTTTCCGTGCGCAACGGACCCTGATTAGGAGTTTTCTGAAGCGTCGACACCCGACGGTCTCCGTCAGTACAGTCCATCGCGCACAGGGTAGCGAGCGCAAGGTGATCATTTTTGATCCGGTCGACGCAACATCCAGTTTTCTCCGTGGGAAGGAAGGTGATCGGCTAATCAATGTGGCGATCTCACGCGCCCAAGCCCACGTGATCATCCCCTATCATGCGTCCGAACTTACCAATCCAACGATCTCTCGCCTCCAGCATATTTCCTCAGGTATCTTCCAGACCAGTGGCCGATATATGCGGCCGTTCTCCTTTGCGACGGCTGGATAAGGCTGCGAACGATCCGCTCCACCGATGCCTTGCTGGCTATCACGGAACGACCGGATAGAAGGGCTTGCCCCAGTCCTTGTCGGGATTGTCCATCATCAGATCGGTGAAGACCGGCATCAGGAAGCCGAGGATCGCCGCGCCATCGTGGACCTGGGTGCGGTTGATGCCGCTGTTCCAGGTCGAGCCGCCATGAACGAGCTGGTTGCGCAACACATATAGCCGGTCGAAGACGAAGCTGAGCACGCGCTTGGTGTCGCCGCTCTGGATGGCTTGCGCGAAGGCGCGCGAGGAGGCTTTGAAACGATCTTCCCAATCCTCGAAGCCGGCAATCCCGTTATGGTGCTGCCAGAACGGATTGAAGACGTAGCGGTTCTCCATCAGCAGCCGCACCGGCCCCGAAAAGCGCTGCCAGATCGCCCCATAGATGCGGCGCTGCTCGTCGAGCGTGATCAACTTTCCGAAGAAATCGGCGAAGGCGGCGCGTTCGCCCGGCTGGATCGTCTGGAATTCCCCCTCGTCGGCATAAGCGGCGTTGAACGCGATCCATAGGAAGATGAATTTCGCGTCGTCGTCGGCCCCGCAGGCCTCGGCGCGGCCGATCCAGCTGATAGCGCGATGGACGCGCAGGCCCATTGTCTGCGGAAAGCCTTCGCGGATCGCGCGTTGCTTGGTTTTCAGTTCTGGATGGGTGATGCCCGTCTTTGTGGTCATTCCGCTTCGTTCCTGTTGCCTTATGGCAGGGCGCCAAAATCGCTCCTGCGGTGATTTTCGACCAGCGTGCGCAGCCCCTCGGGCGCAATAACCTCGACCGCATCGCCCCATTGATAGAGATGCCACGCCATCTCAAGCCAGCCCGCCGCGTGAAAGCGCACGATAAGCCCGCCATCCTCTTGCACCTCAACGGTTTGCTTTGGGTGAAAGCAGAACTCGGCCGCCCTTGCTGCGGCATGCGGCGCAAACCGCCAGATGACCTCGTCATATTGTGCCGGGTCCTGGTAGACGCCGAAGGATTGCGCCGCATAGTCCTCCAGCGAAAAGCCGGGCATCAGGCTGAAGCTCTCATCGAGGGTCTGGGCACTCAGGATCTGGTCCATCCGAAAGTTCAGCATGTCTTCGCCGCGCGCCGGCTGGCGCGCCACCAGATAGCTGCGATGCCCCAGCAGCAGCCCGTGCGGCTCGATGATCCGCTCAGGCGCATCCTCGTCCCGGTAGCGCAGCCGCAGACGAAACGGGCCGCGCAGTCCCTCGATCACGGCATCGAGCACCGCCGGCGCCAGATTAACGCGCGGGCCGGGGCGCGTCACCGAGCCCATTGCCAGCAGGACCGCCTCAACGTCGGCTTCGGTGCGCAGCGCATCCTTTGGTGTCAGGCGCGCCAGCAATCCGTCGCGCAGGTCTTCAAGGGCCGCCGCGTGGCGTAGCCGTCCATCGCCGCGCGCCGTTCGGCCGGCAATCTCCAGCGCTTCGACCGCCGTTTCCTGGCGGGTCTGGAGCCGGTCGAGCATGGGGTCGGCGACACGCCAGCGCCGCCGGCGGTCGTCACCATCCACCGCTTCGACATTGGTGAATACAGTCTCCAGTGCATCGGTCATGCGCTGTGCCGTGCGATGCGAAACGCCGAATTCCTCGCAAATCTCGTCGAGGCCGATCCCCGTCCGCCGCGTGGCGGCCAGACGCGCCAGCCTGATCAGATCCTGAGCCTTGGCGAACGACATGGTCCAAATCCTAGTCACAGACTATGTCAGATATTGACACCCACGCACGCTATGGCTGAACGTGCAATCTGTCGAGATGCAAGTCTTGTTAGGGATTGCATTCGACGAGGGGGCGGTAATGCGAACTATTGAGGGGGATCGGATACTCTTGTCCGCATCGGATCTGATGCGGTTCATGGGCTGCGCTCACGCGACCGCGCTCGATCTCGCCTATATGCACGGCAAGGGGCCAGTGCCGCGCGAAGATACCGAGGATGCCGCGCTGCTCCAGAAGCAGGGCGATGCCCACGAGGCGGCTCACCTGGCCAAGCTCAAGGCATCGGATGTGTCGGTGATCGAGATCGACCGGTCCGACCTTGCCGAAAATGCGCAGGCAACCCGGGCGGCTTTGGCAAGCGGTCCGCAGATCGTCTTTCAGGGGGCGCTGCTGGGCGACAATTGGGGCGGTTGGTCGGACTTTCTCGAGCGCGTCGAGCGCCCGTCCGATCTCGGCCCCTTCAGCTACGAAGTCACCGACACCAAGCTCAAGCGGCGGCCCCATCCCAAACATGTGCTGCAACTGGTGCTCTACTCAGATTTGCTGACGGAAATTCAGGGCATCGCCCCTGAATTTGCCCATGTCGAACTCGGTGATGGCAGCCGGGCGCAGCTACGGCTCGCGGACTATCAGGCTTATGCGCGCATGGCGCGTCAGGGGCTCGAGGCTTTCCTGGAAAATCCGGCGCCCACCCGGCCGATCCCCTGTGCCGATTGTGGGCTTTGCCGCTGGGGCGATCACTGCGAAAGCCAGTGGCAGGCCGAGGATAGCCTGTTCAACGTCGCCAATATTACCCGGACCCAGGTCAAGAAATTCGAGGCGGCTGGCATCACCACCATGGAGCGGCTGGCAGGGCTCGATCACCCCATCCGCGGCATGGCAGAGACCACCCGGGCGCGGCTGGTGACACAGGCGCGCCTGCAGCACGCCCGCAAGACCGGGACGCCGGCCTTCGAGTTGCGCGAGGCCGAACCCGGCAAGGGCTTTGATCTTTTGCCCGCGCCGCAGCCGGGCGATCTTTTCTACGATATCGAGGGCGATCCGCATTACGAAGGCGGCCTCGAATATCTCCACGGCGTCTGGTTCGACGGCCAGTTTAAGGCTTTTTGGGCGCATGATCACGGCGCCGAAGCGCGGGCTTTGGCGGACCTTCTGGAGTTTTTCCGGCAAAGGCTCGCAGCCTATCCCGAAGCGCGCATCTATCACTATGCGCCCTATGAGATCACCGCCTTGCGGCGGCTGACCGCACAATATGGAATCGGCGAGGCCTTTCTCGATCGCCTGCTGCGCGAGCGGCGCTTTGTCGATCTTTTCGCGGTGGTGCGCGGCGCGCTGATCGGCTCGGAAGCCAATTACTCGATCAAGTCGATGGAAGCCTTCTATGGCCGGGTGCGCGACGGTGAGGTCAAAACCGCCGGCGGTTCGGTCGTTGCCTATGAGCGCTGGCGCGAAACCGGCGAACAAACGATCCTCGACGAGATCGAAGACTATAACCGCATCGACTGTATCTCGACCGAGGAGCTGCGCGACTGGTTGGTGAGCATCCGCCCCGCCGCGCCCTGGCCGGCGCTGGCGGCCGATGCCGGCGACAAGGAAGTCGAGGAAGACGCCGATACGCAGGCCTTGCGCGCGAGGCTTGCCGCATCCGGTCTGCCGCAGGAGCGGCAAGACATGTTGTTCAACCTCGGCCTGTTCCACAAGCGCGAGGCCAAACCGGCGCAATGGGCGGTTTTCGACAGCGCTGGCAAGGACGAGGACGAGCTGATCGACGATCTCGATGCACTGGCCGGTCTGGAAGCCATTGATGCGGCAGAACCCGTCAAACGCTCCGTGCTGCGCCGTTATCGCTTTCCGCTCCAGGAAACCAAGCTGCGGGCCGGCCGCAAAGCGACGGTCCCGGTCATTGACGGGCCGCCGGCCACGGTCAGCATCGAAGAGCTCGACCGCAGTGAGCGGATCATCGCGATCAAGGCGGGGGCGGCCAAAGCGCATCTTTTGACCGATCGTCTGACGCTCCACCCCGACTGGCCGCTCAATACGGACGTCATTGCCGCGGCCCTGCGCGATGTAATCGACGATCAATGCGGCGTGCGCCGCCTGACCGCGCTCGATGATTTGCTTGCGCGCACGGCCCCGCGTCTGGTGACGGGACCCCGCGCCGATCTGCTTGATGGCGCCGATCCCCTGACCGGTACGATCGCGGCGATCGCCGCCATGGATGGCACAGTGCTGCCGATCCAGGGGCCGCCGGGAACCGGCAAGACCTATGTCACCGCGCGGGCAATCCTTGCGCTGGTGCGCCAGGGGCACCGCGTTGGCGTGGCCTCGAACAGCCATGAGGCCATCCGCAATGTGCTGATGGGATGTCTTGCCGCGCAAGATGATGGTGACCCTGTTCCGGGCCTATGCATTGGGCACAAGGTCAGCAGCGGCGAAGACGGTTATCCGGACGACTGTTTCGGCGTCATCCGCTCGACGGCCAATGACGATTCCCTTTGGAGCCGCGCCCATGTGGTCGGCGGCACCGCCTTCTTTTTTGCCCGATCCGAGCACGAGCAGGCGCTCGACTGGCTCTTCATCGATGAAGCCGGGCAAGTGGGGCTGGCCAATATGGTCGCCATGGGACGCTGCGCGCGCAACATCGTTCTGGTTGGCGATCCGCGGCAATTGCCGCAGGTCATCCAGGGTGCCCATCCCGATCCGGCCAACCTTTCCTGTCTCGAGTGGATGCTGGGCGAGCACGCCACCATCCCGCCCGAGCGCGGCATCTTTCTGCCGGTCTCACGCCGCATGCATCCCGATGTCTGCGGGTTTATTTCGCAGCAGGTCTATGAAGGCAGGCTTGTTAGCGCGCCCGATACAGCCGTCCAGGCAGTCCGCGGGACGGGCTTTCCTGAAGCTGGCGCTTTCTGGGTGCCGGTCGTCCATGAGGGCAATGCCCAGATCGCAGCCGAGGAAGTCGCTGCCATTCAGGCGGCGATCGACGATCTGCTCTCGGGGAGCTGGACCGATAAGGATGGGACACCGCGCGCCCTTCAGCCCGCCGATATCATTGTCGTTGCGCCCTACAACGCGCAGGTCAATGCCCTGCAGGACGCGTTGCCTGCTGGCATTCGTGTCGGCACGGTCGACAAATTCCAGGGGCAGGAAGCACCCGTCTGCCTGGTGTCCATGACTGCCTCCTCGGTCGAGGAAACCCCGCGCGGCATGGATTTCCTGTTCTCGCTCAACCGCATCAATGTCGCTGTCTCGCGCGCCAAGGGCCTGGCGCTCGTCTTCGGCGCACCGCGGCTGCGCGAAGCAAAATGCAACACCGTTGAACAGATGCGCCTCGTCAACACGCTATGCGCATTGCCTGAGTTTGGAGACGTTTGAATGTGGGAGAATTTCGAGGTGCGCCTCGATGAAAATGAGCGCGAAGGCTCCATTCCACTGCGAAGAGCGCTTTTCGAAGTGTTGCGCAGCTCGGGGCTTCGTCCCGGCGCGGGTATCACCAAGAAGATGGTGTCGCTTGAATTTGGTGCTGGCGAGCGGCTCGTGTGGGAAATCCAGAATCCATCCAACGTCTTTCTGCACATAAAATGGCGCGATTCTGCCGAGGCGAATGGCTTTGCCACCGAGCTGCGCCCCTATCAGCGCGGCATGAAGGATGGCGGTCGGCATTCCGCCCTCAGCCGCGACTGGTCCTTTGGCGACTCTGACTGCTTTGTTGTCAGGATTGAAGATGCCGACACCCTGCGCCGGCTGATCGCGGTGCTGTTGCAGTCCGGCGATGCGCTGATGCTCAATCCGGCTGCGATCACGCGCTGGATCGAGCGGCTGCGCCATTTCTTTCCCGCCTTCGACCGGTTCGATCCGCCCGATCCGCATTTCGACGAGGCGGAGCGGACCTACAAGCTGGCGATTGCCGCCGAGCTCAGGACGGCGATCGAACAGGCCGGTTCCGACCAGGAACTGGCTGATGCCGTCAACACCGCGCTGGCCAAAAGCAATCTGCTGCAATGGCGCGCCTATTGGCCGATGTCGCCCAAGGGCGACGCCGATCGTGAGCAGCTCTGGCCGGCCTTGCGCGCCCTTGTCGACGCCGCGCTTGGCGCAGCGGACGGTCACGCCTCGGCGCTGGAGGCTTTTGTTGACGCGCGGATTGCGGCCGTGCCGGACGGCAAACCCGATCCGGCGCGCCAGATCGCCGAATTCCTGTTCCTCCATCTCGCCCCCGATGATGGCATTTATATCCGCCATTCGGTGCGCCAGGATCTGTGGCTCGAAGCGGTTGGCAGCCGCTTTCCCGATCATGCGTCGATGGCCGACACCTATCGCGACGAATGGCGCTTCATGCAGGCCGTGCGCGCCGCTTTTGCGGATCGGGGTCTGGCGCCGCGCGACATGATCGACGTGCAAAGCGCGCTGTGGATCGTCCACAATTACAAGGAAGAAGATACGGCGACCTTTTCGCGCGAAGCGATCGAGGCGGCGATGGACGCCTATGACAGCTACCGCCAGTCGGGCGAGCACACCGCCATCTTCGAGGCCTTTGGCGAGCCGCGTGACTATTGGGTGCGTTCGACACGCGCGCGGCCGGGTCGCGTCTATCCGTCCAAGCCGATCGTCGGCTTCCTGCGCGGCAAGACGCAGCTCAATGGCGGGTGGGGACAGAAGGCCGATGCCGCCGCCCAACTCCACAATGCGGGTTACATCATCGTCGATGCCGATGACGCCCCGGTCACCCCGCCCGAGCGCTACGAGCATCTGATCCGCGACGCAGATCGCATCCGGCTCTGTGCGCGAAACTATTATGTCGAACCGGCCCGTGAGAACGGCGCGGCAGACATTGCAATCCGCGCCGGCGATCTTGGCCGCGACATGGGGCTGCGCGACGCGTTCCCGGCGATCTGCAGCGCGCTCGGCGGCGAGAAATTTCAGAAGCTCGCCAACGTTCTCGCGCCCTCGCACACGCTGCCAAATCCTAGCAGTTCCACCGTCTTCACCTACCAGCTCGCCTCAGCGGAAGGGCACCAAACCATGACCTTTGAACCCATGACCGCGATGCCGGCGACCACCAATCTCATCCTTTACGGCCCGCCCGGGACCGGCAAGACCTATGCCACCGCCTGGGAGGCCGTGCGGCTTTGCCTGGGCGATGCCGCCGCCGAACCACTGCGCGATGATCGCGATGCCCTGATGGCCGAGTATCACCGTCTGGCCGGCGAAGGTCGGATCGAGTTCGTCACTTTTCATCAATCGATGGCCTATGAGGACTTTGTCGAGGGCCGGCAGCCCATGACGGGGTCTGACGATAATGAGGAAGCAGTCTCTGCGGGCTTCCGGCTCGAGACTGTGCCCGGAATATTCCGGCGCATCGCCAAACGAGCCGAAACCGGCCTGGATAAGGCCGCGACTGACAATCGGATCACGATCGATGGCCGCCAGATCTACAAGATGTCGGTGGGCTCCAGTGCCGGCGATCAAGAGCTGTTCGAAGAAGCGATTGAGGGCGGCTACACCTTGCTGAGCTGGGAAGACATCGATTGGAGCGACCCAAAATACGATGACGCCGAGGAAATTCTGAAAACGTGCGAAGCACAAGGCAAGATCGAAGGCCCGGTCACGCTGCAGTCGGGCCAGGTATCGATTACCGACACGTTTCGCAATCGACTGAAGACCGGCGATATCATCGTCGTGTCAAAGGGCAATCGGCTGGTCCGCGCCATTGGCGAGGTGACCGGACACTACGAATATCATCCGCGGCCGGAGGGCAATTATGGCCACAGGCGCGCTGTTCGCTGGCTATGGCACGATGCCGCGGGCGTGCCGGTCACCGAGGTCTATGACGGCAATTTCACGATGCGGTCGCTCTACTCGCTGAGAAAGGACCGCCTCAATATTCCGGCCCTAGAGCGTTACATGAACAGCGCGAATAAGAAGGCCAACGCCGTTTCCGAACGGGAAGCCTTCGTGTTGATCATCGACGAGATCAATCGGGCCAATATCTCCAAGGTCTTCGGCGAGCTGATCACGCTCCTGGAACCCGATAAGCGCCTGGGTCAGGCCAATGCGCTCAAAGTGCATCTGCCGTATTCGGGAGATGAATTCGGAGTTCCAGCCAATCTGCACATCATCGGCACTATGAACACCGCGGACCGCTCGATCGCGCTGCTCGACACCGCTCTGCGCCGCCGCTTCACCTTCCGCGAGCTGATGCCCGATGTCGAAGAACTGCGGCGGGCGCTGGCTGCCAGGGGGCTCGATGCCGAAAATCTCGAGGGGATCGATCTGTGCAAGCTACTGCACACGATCAATGAGCGGATCGAATATCTCTTCGATCGCGAACACCAGATCGGCCACGCCTATTTCACTGGCTGCCGTAGCCGCGCCGACGTCGAAGACGTCATGCGGCACAAGGTCATCCCGCTCTTGACCGAGTATTTCTACGAAGATTGGTCGAAGGTTGCCGCGGTGCTCGGCGATGGCGACGGCACTAATGGCTCCCATTTCCTCGATGCGCGGCGGCTGACGGCGCCGGCCGGTTTTGCCGACGATGAGCTGGGCGGCGACAAGCGGCGCTGGAGCGTCAAGGCGCGCTTCGACTTTTCCGAGTTTGCCGCCTGATGCCCGCCTATACGGTTCGGGAATGGGACAAGCTCGCCTATGGCGAAGGCGCGGGGCAGATTCTCGATGGCCATGCCGAGAGGCTGGCGGCCCTGGCGGCACGCTCGGCCTTTGCCGGACGCGGCGGCAGCGGCGTACTCGAACATGGCCGGCATGCCTTGCGCGCGCGCGGCGTGGTCGGAATTCTGGCAGCGGGCGATGCGAGCCTGGAGATCCTGCCCAAGATCGATGTGGCGCCCGGTGAAACAACCGATCACCAGAACGCGGCGATCCGCAAGCGCCTGGTGCACATGCTGGCGGTTGCGCTGGATTTGAAAATTGACCTGGGCGTCATCACCGATCTCGCCTGGCAGCGCGAGACCCTGCTCGAAATCCTGATCCGCATCTTTTGCGACAAGCTGACCGAAGCGCTGCGCAAGGGCATGCCGCGCCGCTATATCAGTTGCGAAGACGATCTGCCGACCTTGCGCGGCCAGCTCGACATTACCCGCCAGTTCACCCGCCATGCGGTCAATCCCTCGCGCCTTGCCTGCCGCTTCGATCTTCTGTCCGAAGACACGCCGCTCAACCGGATCATGAAAGCGGCCGTGCAGCGCCTGGCGCGCCTCTCGCGACGGCCCGCAAACCAGCAACGTCTGCGCGAGCTGGCTTTCGTCTATGCCGATATTACCGACGTGCCGGTGGCCGCGCTGCGCTGGGATCAGGTGATAATCGACCGCACCAACCGGTCCTGGCAAGAGCTCTTCGCCATGGCTCAGCTCTTTTTGCAGGACCGCTATCAGACGACGACCGGCGGCGCCGGCCAGGGCACCGCCATGCTGTTCGAGATGAACGCGCTGTTCGAGGAATATGTCGGGCGCTTGATCGCCCGCGCCCTGGCAGGAACCGGGCTCACTGTTTCGTTGCAGGGCGGACGGCTGTTCTGTCTGAGCGCGCAGGACAGCGGACGCGCCCTGTTCCAGACCCGGCCCGATATCCTGATCCGCCAAGGCGGCAGGGTCGTCCATGTCATCGACACCAAGTGGAAGCGGATATCGGCGCGGATCGATGATCCCAAACAGGGCGTCTCGCAGGCAGATGTCTACCAGATGATGGCCTATGCCCAGCTCTATGACGCGCCGCGCCTGACGCTGCTCTATCCCCACCATCCCGGCCTCGGCGGCCAAGACATGGTTCATGGGCGCTATGCGATCACCGGACACGCCACGATCCTGGAAACCGCAAGCATCGACGTGGCCAACAGCACCGACATGCTGGGGCGGCTTCGCCGCCTGATCCTGAGGGAAGAGCCGGTGGCTCTGGAACCGGTAGGATGATGGGCTGGCGATCTCAGGGAACGAAGCTTGGTCCAACCGGCGGCGGTTACGCACTCATCCGGGCAATTTACAAGCGTTGCGAGGGACGAAAATGAGCAATTTCCGCTTCCGGCGTCTTGAGCGCCATAGAACAGGAGGGACGCGCGATAAGATGCAGCTTTCCTACCCGCTGCCCCGCAGTCCTTCGGGCAAGGCCTACCAATATTCTCCGAATCCGAGCGCGGCGCCCCGGCTATTTCTGATCGGGGATGCTCCAGAGACGCGTGCGATATCGGAAGAACACCGCCTGGCCATCCGACGCGAACCGGGCCCCGGACAAACGGTATGTCCCTATTCCGGCTTTGTGGCCGATGACGATGAGTTCATTCATTTTTCCGACATCGAGGCCGTCAAAAAGCAAGTGGCGTGGGAAGCAACTGCGGACGTCGAGGATCATATCGCCGATCTGGCGAGAAACTTTAACCGAAGCCAGAGCAAGGGCGGGCTCATCTCGATAAAGATGGATTTCAAGCCGAGCAGACGACCGCGGCCTCTCGCCATCCGTGAAGACCTCCTGCGAGGATTGACCTGCAATGTCTGCGCGCGAGAGTACGCTGTCTACGCCATCGCGCTGTTCTGCCCCGATTGTGGTGCGCCGGGCTACGGTCAGCATTTTGAGCGGGAAGTCGAACTGGTGCGTGAGCAGGTTGTGCTTGCTGACGCGCAGGATGAAGCCGGACGGCCCGAGACGGCGTATCGGCTGATGGGGAACGCCCATGAAGACGTTCTGACGGCGTTCGAGACTGCCCTAAAGACGATTTACCGCCATCTTGTTCGCGAAAGCCTGCCGGACAAAGCCGAAGGATTGCTGAAAAAGAAGACGGTCGGTAACGCCTTCCAGAACATCGGGCGTGGACGTTCCCTTTTCAAAGGGATTGGCATCGATCCATTCCACGTCCTGTCCGAAGACGACCTCGAATTGCTGCGCCTGAATATCGAGAAGCGCCACGTCATCGGGCACAATCTCGGTATCGCCGATGAGCATTACGTCGAACTCACGCAATCAGACCAGCCCGGCGAAACGGTACGCCTGATCGGCGGCGAGATCGAGCGCTTCGCTGCGCTCTGCCTGCGAGTCGTGCTTGATCTGGAAAAGTCTCTGCTGCCTGGCCCGCCGGACACACACGAACAGACCAGTTGATCAGTAAGAAGAGGGGGGAGCTATGGGCTACCGCAACAAGACTTATGTGATTTTTGATGGCGACAACGACATGTGGGCCTATGCCTACATGAAGGGTTGGAACCAGAGCAAGAAGATCGATTTCAACTTCAACGACGCCCATGATCTGAACACGATCACCAATGCGTCGAGTGAGGCGAACACCAAACGGAAACTCCGCGAGCGGTTCTCCACCGCGAAGCAGGCCGTAGTGTTGATCGGGGAATCGACCAAGAACCTATATCGTTTCGTGCGGTGGGAGATCGAAGTCTGTCAGACGCTCGGCCTGCCGGTCGTGGCTGTGAATCTGAACAAGATGCGGCGCTATGATGCCGACCTCTGCCCACCGATTCTGCGTGATGCAGACGCCGTGCACGTGTCTTTCAATGCCCGGATCATCAAGCACGCCCTCGATGATTTCTGTACGAGCTACAGTAAGTACCAGGGCAAAGGGGATAACTGGCATTATAAGGAGCAGGTTTATAAGGACCTCGGCTTGTGACGCCCGAAGATTATCCCGCTCTGTTCCATTCCGCTGACGCATCCTCGGTTGCCGCGCAATCGAGCTACCTATGGCTGATCCGGCTCCAATATGGGCTGTTGATCATGGCCGCGTCAGTCGCGCTATGGTTCGATAATGCGCCGGCGTTTCTGCTTGTTTACGCGTTTATCGTCGGAGCGTCGACGGCGTTGCTGATCTATATGTCGGTCAAGAAGCCGGAGAAGGACTGGTACGGTTGCCGCGCGCTGGCAGAGTCCATCAAGACGTCGACCTGGCGCTATATGATGCGCTCCGAGCCGTTCGAAGACGTTCCTCAGGTAAGTTCGGTCAAGCAGAAGTTCGCCGCGTTCCTCAAAGAGATTCTGGACGCGAACGGCCATGTGCGCGATTCAATCAGCCGCCGCCCCACGCCGGGCGATCAGATTACGCCCAAGATGAACGAAATCCGTGCCCTTCCTCTTGAGGAGCGCCGCGAGTTTTATCGGACCCGGCGCATTGTAGAACAGCGCAACTGGTATGTTGGGAAGGTAAACACCAACCGACGGCATTTTCGGGGCTGGATTGCTTTCTGCATCCTCATTCAAGGCAGCGCTATCGTTCTTGCGCTCATCCGTTCGCACAACCCTGACGGTTGGTCGGTCTGGCCGGCAGAACCGCTGCTTGTCGTCGCGTCTGCTGCGATTGGTTGGGTTCAGATCAAGAAATTCAACGAGCTGGCCTCGGCCTATAGTCTCACGGCTCATGAGATCGGGATCATACAGACCCGGATCAGCGATATTACGACCGAGTCTGAATTCTCTGAATTCGTGAACGAGTCTGAGCGCGCATTTTCGCGCGAACACACCCAATGGGTGGCGCGTCAGAACGATTGATGCGGTGGCTAGAGCGTTTCAGGTTTTGACGGAAGCGTATCCTGCATTTTCGAGATAGTTGCTGCATTCGGTTGGTTGTATCGTTGAGACGAGATGACCGACGTGGCGCCATGTATCCTCGATGGTGCGCTTCTGGGCCTGCCGCATCCAGTGCTTGATCTTGGCGAAGGCCTGCTCGATGGGATTGAGATCAGGCGAGTAGGGCGGCAGGTACCAGAGCCTGGCGCCGGCGGCGCGGATCATCTGGCGGATGGCAGCGGCCCTGTGCGAGCCGAGATTATCCATGACGACGATGTCGCCGGGCTCGAGGACCGGTACGAGTTGCTGCTCGACATAGGCGCGGAAGCACTGGCCATTGATCGGCCCGTCGAACACGCAAGGCGCCGTCAGCCGGTCGCAGCGCAACGCGCCGAGGAAGGTCAGCGTGCGCCAGTGACCGTGCGGGGCAAAGCTGCGCAGACGCTTGCCCTTCGGCCCCCATCCGCGCAACGGGGCCATGTTGGTCTTGATCCACGTCTCATCAATGAACACCAGCCGCCGTGGATCGAGATCCGCCTGAAAGGACCGCCAGCGCCGCCGCCTGCGGGGGGCGATGTCGGCGCGGGCCTGCTCAAGGGCGAACAGCGTTTTTTTTGAACCGAAGCCCCTCGCGGCGCAGGAACTTCCACACCGTGTCGTGCGACACCTTCACCCCGCGCGCCGCCAATTCATCCTTCAGGCCATGCAACGTCAGATGCGACGTCTGGTTGATGCGCGCGACGATGAACGCCCGGTACGGTTCCAGAATGCGCTTGCGATGCCCGCCCATCTTGCCGGGCGCCACCGAGCCGGTTGCCCGGTAGCGCTGGTGCCACTTCACTGCCGAGGAAACGGCAACGCCGAAGCGGGTGGCAGCCGACCGGCAGCTCTCACCAGCCTCGACCGCACCGACCACACGCTCACGAAGATCATTGGATAGAGGTGCTGTCATCAGATGCTGGCCTCCTTTCCAGCAAGCATCTTGAATCACAAAATCAACAGAACCGGAATCCCTCTCGATTCAGGCGAGCACTGAAACGCTCTAGTCGGCCACCGTCTTTTCCTGCTCGGGTCGGGTATCGAGTTCCGGGCTTTTGACGACTGTCATACCGGCTGCGGCAACCAAACGGTTTGACGGACAGCGCTTCGAGCAATGCAAGATCGGCGTGCCGGAAGGCGCCTTCCGGCACGCCGATCTGTGATGCGGAAGCTTGTGGTGCTTCCGCGGGGCGGCTGGACCTGATGGCGGCCAGCCTGGTGGGCTTCCTACGGGTTCGCCGCCATTCCCACCACCACGCTCGATCCGCCCCACAGTGCGGCGTCTCCCATGGTCCCCGCGCTTATCGGGTCCGGGTCCCCATTGCTTGCTCAGGCGTCCGGTTCGACGATCGGCGCGAGCGTGTCGATCTCGGCTATTTTCTGGAATTCGCCGAGATATTCCTGGCGGTGGCTGGCGAGCCAGCGCGCCACCCGGCCATTGGCCAGAAGTTTGGCGACATAGCCGCGCGCCACCGTCAGGTGCAGGTTGTCGACCCCATAGGTTTCTTCGACCGATTTGACCTGCGTCTGCAGCGCCGCCAGTTCGCGCTCCATGCGCGCGATCTGCTGGCCTGACGGCGTCGGTATGCCGGCGCCTTTACCTTTCCTGGCCGTCGCCAGCTGATTGTCCGGGGTCGCCGCGCGAATGGCGCGGGCAAACATGATCGAAAAATTGTTCTGCCCGATCATCAGGTCCGCCGCCTCAATCTGCCGCACCGCCGACATTTGCCGCAAAATGTCGAACACCTTCATCGAGCAGGGCGTGTCCTTGAGCATCTCGGCCGCTTCCGGGCTGATGCCTTCAAGCAGGCGAAAGCGCCGGATGACCGATTCCACCTGCAGGTTGAGCGCCTCGGCAATATCGATGGCCGCCACCCCGCGATCCATGGCCCGCGCGATCATCCGGTGCTCCTGGATCGGCGGTATCCGGTTGACCCGCTTGTTATAGGTATAGGTGTCGTCGTCGGTGGCGATCAGGCATTCGACCTGGTCGATACCAAGCTCTTTCAGCGCTTCGATCCGCAAATGCCCATCGAGCAGGAAATAGGATCCGGTCTTGGCCGTATCCGCCATGACCGCCGGGGCTTCGATCAGTCCGACCGCCTTGATCGAGGAAAGTACTTGCGCGAAGGTTCGGCCCTCGCGCGCGCCATCGGGCAGCGTCTTGAGCGGCACGATGCTGGCGACGGGTATGGTCAAAAATTGGCTTTCGAACGCCTGATGGATGCGCTCTCCAGGATCGTCGATCCGTTCAGCCATCGTGCTCTCCCGCAATCCGCATCGCCAGCGCGCGCGGCATCGTCGCCAGGCCTTCGGCTCTGAGCAGGTTAAGGAAGCTTTCGTCGGTGAGCAGGTCTTTGAGCGCCTCGACAATGAACAAGAGCCGCGTCTGCGTGAAATCGGACTTCTTGACCAGGAGCCGCTGCTTTTCCGCCTCGCGCTGATAGACCTGCATGAGATCATTGGCGGTCATCCGCCTCCCGCTGCCTTTGCGGCCCAATCGCCCCGAAGGCAGCCCCTTGCCCTGCGCGCGCATGCGCATGTCGAGCATGCGCCGCGCCGCCGCCAGCTTCTTGCCTCTGAGCTTGCCGGTCTCATAGGCGTCGAGCAGTAGGGTCTGGGCTTCCTCGCTCTCGGCCTTGGAAATCTCCATCGCCAGCGTGATCGGGATCACGCCCGTCTCCACCGCGGCGACCAGACGCTCCTCACCGCGCTCGAGCAGCGAGGCGATCATGTTGACCCAGGACGCGCCGACCCCGAGTTTTTCGCCAATCGCCGTGTCGTTATAGCCCCGCGCGCGCAAGGCGCCGATCTCGCGCATGATATCGATCGGACGCGGCGTGCGGCGGGCAATGTTTTCAACCAGGCTCATCACCAGGCATTGGCTCTCGCTCGCCTCGATCACCACCGCCGGGATCTCGCTCTGGCCGAGCATCTGGAACGCTTCGAGCCGGCCTTCGCCGCAGACCAGATCGTAGCGCGCGCCGCCCGGACCGTTATGACGCGCCACGGTGATCGGGCGCTTGAGTCCGATGGCCTCGATATTGTTGACGATCTCGCGGTGCTGGCGCTTGTTGCGCGCCCGCGAGTTCAGCACCGTGATCCGCGAAATCGGGATCATTTCGACACCGCTGGAACGCACGGCAGACATCAGGCAGCCTCCGGTAAGGGGATAGGAGCGGCGATGGTGTAGAGCAGGTCGAGGTCATCGAAGCGGTAGGCGTCGAGGGCCAGCGCATTGTCTTCGCTCAGCCGGACCTTGTCGGCCAGTTTCTCGAGGCGCGGGAACAGGTAGTAGTCGAACGGGGCGCGATTGGCGCGGTCCATGCGCACGACCACGGTAATGTCAGGGGCAAGCGAGGTATCAAAACGCAGCTTCCAGCGCAAAAGCCCCGTCGGGGTCTCGAAACAGCGCGCGATCACCACCGAGACGCTGAATTCGCCGTTGACGATCACCCGGTCGCTCTCGTCCTCCCGCCACGCTTCGCTGCCGCTTGCCTGCAGACCGTCGAGCACTTCGCGCAGGATGCCAGGATGAAGCTGGCGCAGTTCGCGGTTGATCGCGACATAGCGATAGTCCCGCTCCGGAGTGAACCCGACCAGGCTATAGGCCCTGAGCAGACTGCCGAACCGTGAACTGTACGCGCTGCTCGAGGCCATGGCCTCGCATTCGTCGATGATGATCCCCGAAAGCATGCCCTGACGCTGGTACAGCTCGGCCAGGGCCTTGAGCATCTCTTCATCGCTCAAGCGGAACGAGCGCGCGGCGATGATCGAGCGTGCCGCCTCGAACAGTTCGCGCTCGACAATCGCCGCGAACGCGCCATCGGCGCGGATCCACATCTCGGGCACATTGCGCACCCGCTTCTTCTTGAGCTTGAACGAACGGCGGTTCCAGACATTGTCGCCGACATATTTCTCATTGATCAGCAACTGATGGACCGTGCCGCGCGTCCAGGGCCGGCCAAGATCGGTTGTAAGGCCCCGCGCATTGAGATCGGCCGCGATCACGCTTTCGCTTCGCCCCTCATGGACAAAGGCGCGGTAGACATCGCGCACCAGCGCGACCTCTTCGTCCGGCCCAGGCGTGAGGATCACCCGGTCGGTCTGGATGCTCTTGTGCTCGCCGCGGACCAGCACCCCCTTGATCGCGCCATGTTCGTCGATCAGCGTGCGCCTCAAACCAAACCCGGCCGGGCCGCCCTGGCGAAATCCCTTTTCGATCAGCCGGCCTTGCCCGGCAAACACCTTGGTTGAAAGCTCGCGGCTATATTCGCCGGCCATGGCGCGCTTGACGCCCTTGACGATGGTCGAGACCGGGCTGCCATCATTGTCGAATTGCTCGGCGCAATATTGCACCGCAATCCCGGCGCGCCGGCAGATATATTCGTAGTAAGCGCTCTCGTCGGCGTCCTGGAAGCGGCCCCAGCGGCTGACGTCATAGACCAGCACCAAGGTGAAATCGGCCGTGCCGGCCTCAACATCCTCGATCAATTGCCTGAGCGCATCGCGGCCCTCGATCTTGAGCCCGCTCTTGCCAGCATCGGCATAGGTGCGCACGATCTCGATCCCGCGCGCTTCAGCATATTGCCGGATCGCGTCGGATTGGCTTTCAGTCGAATATTTCTGATGATCGGTCGACATGCGGACATATTCGGCCGCGCGCACCAGAGGTGCCGGCTCGGATCGGTCGTCGTCGTTAAGATCCCATCTCGGCAAACTTTGCCCTTTCCTGCTTTACCTGAGGCGGTCCGGGCAACCGACCGCCTCAGCACGTGGCCTCGCCACCGCTTTCCGCACCTCGACCAGTTTAACTGCGGAGAGATCGGAAGATGTTGCAGAAAAAGGGCAGGAAATTACCGCCATGGAAAGGTGTTCTGGCCACGCGCCAGATCTATGCGCAAACCATGGCCGAACTGCTGCGCAAGGAGCACGGCGACAGCCACCGTGCGGTCAAGCAGATCATGCGCCAGACCCACGCTAGCGAGCGTACCGTCAAACACTGGCTCTCGGGTCAACACGGTCCCGATACGGTGTATTTCTTGCGTCTCGTGGTGTCCTCACCCGTCATTCGCGCATTCGCTCTCGGGATCATCGAGGGACCGGTGGCTGCCAAACTGTCAGGATCCGTCGAGCGCTATGCGCTGGCGGCAGCCAGGGCCGCCTATGCCGTTGGCGAATTTGCCGGAGGTAGGAGGCCTGAGAGTCAGCGGCCAAATGACCCTAAAGGTGGCCCCAATCGTGACCCTATGAATGACCCTGATCGGGCTGAACTCAATGAGCGCCAATACTGGTTTCTAGCCAGAGTCGCCGATGGCGATCGCTGCGGCGCCAGCGAGATTATGGCCTTGTGGCAAGTCAGCCTCAAAACCGCGCGCCGCGACATCGCCGCGCTGAAAAGGGCGAACTTGATCTGCTATGTCGGATCGCGGCGGAAAGGGCGATATCGACGAACAAGCGCCGCTTCGGAAACCGAGGAGCGTCTGCGCGGCGGATGAGGCTGTCATTGGGGCGAATTGCCCTTCGTTCCAGCCGCTGACCCGACCTTATGCGCGTCATCGCCTGCGCGTGCTCGAAGGCATCTCGGCTCCTTCACTATGCCTGCAATCGGGGAACTGGTTGCACCCGCTGAACACCGTGCCGTCACGTGGTGCACACAGGGACTGGTGCCCTGCGAACTCTTTCGATATCTATCATCTCAATGATTCTTGAAAGATTGAGATGAACATGGACGAGAAGCAGGCTCTCACGGCGTTTGCCGCGCTTTCGCAGGAGACACGGCTACGCATCGTTCGGCTTCTTGTGGCGGCCGGGCCCGAGGGAATGGCCGCAGGCGCCATCGGCGAAGCAGTGGACGGCGCGTCCTCCTCGCGCATGTCCTTTCACCTGAGCCATCTCGAACAGGCCGGGCTTGTCGAATCCCGGCGTGCCGGACGCTCCATCATCTACACCGCTGCACTTGGGGCGCTCTCGGGCCTCATCGAATTCCTCATGCGCGACTGCTGCCAGGGGCACCCGGAAGTGTGCAACCCGGCCATGGCCGCGCTCTCAACTTGTTGCGAACCGACGAAAGCCGCCACCCATGCCTGATGCAACCCACCCCGATCGCATTTTCAATGTTCTGTTTCTGTGCACCGGCAACTCGGCGCGCTCGATCCTGGCCGAAAGCATCCTGAACAAGGATGGTTCGGGTCGCTTTCGCGCCTTTTCCGCCGGCAGTCAGCCCAAGGGGGACGTCCATCCTCTCGCGTTGAAGGTGCTAAAAAGCTTTGATTATCCGGCCGATGGCCTGCGCTCGAAGAGCTGGGAAGAGTTCGCCGTGCCTGATGCACCGGCCGTGGATTTCGTTTTTACGGTCTGCGACAGCGCGGCCGGTGAAGCCTGTCCGGTCTGGCCGGGCCAGCCAATGACGGCGCATTGGGGCATCGACGATCCCGCCGCGACGGAGGGCTCCGAGATCGAACAGGAAGCCGCTTTCGTCGCGGCCTTTCGCTACCTCAAGAACCGCATATCCATCTTCACCGCGCTGCCCGTCGCCAGCCTCGACAAGGCATCCCTGCGCGCCAAGCTCGCGGAGATCGGGCAATCGGATGGGACATCCTCGCCCCGCAACGGCGCCGCGTGAGGTCAGCCATGGACGTCATAATCTATCACAACCCCGACTGCGGCACTTCGCGCAACACGCTGGCGATGATCCGCAATGCCGGTGTCGAGCCCCATGTCATCGAATATCTCAAGACGCCGCCGTCAAGGGCGATGCTCGCCCGGCTCATCCAGCGCATGGGCATTCCGGTGCGCGCCCTGCTGCGCGAAAAGGGAACGCCTTATGGGGAGCTTGGTCTTGGCGATCCGGCGCTGACCGACGACCAGCTTTTCGACGCCATGATGGCGCATCCGGTCCTCATCAATCGACCAATTGTCGTCACACCCAAGGGCGTGAAACTTTGCCGGCCCTCGGAAGAGGTGCTCGACCTGCTGCCGCCGCAGCAAGCCGAATTCATCAAGGAAGATGGCGAGCGCGTCATTGACGAGCACGGTCGCCGCGTGACGACCGCATAAGGGAAATCCATGTCCACATTCGAACGCTACCTGACCCTGTGGGTCGCGCTTTGCATCGTCCTTGGCATTGCACTTGGCCATTTTGTGCCGGGCGTGTTCCAGACGATCGGCGCCGCCGAAATCGCTAACGTCAATCTGCCGGTGGCGGGGCTGATCTGGCTGATGGTTATACCGATGCTGCTGAAGATCGACTTCACGACGCTCGGCGAAGTTGGCCGGCACTGGCGGGGCATTGGCGTAACGCTGTTTATCAACTGGGCGATCAAGCCTTTCTCGATGGCGTTGCTGGCCTGGCTGTTCATCGGCTGGCTCTTCCGGCCCTTTCTGCCGGCCGGCCAGATCGACAGCTATATCGCCGGCCTGATCATTCTTGCCGCTGCCCCGTGCACGGCGATGGTGTTCGTCTGGTCGCACCTGACCAAGGGCGAGCCGCATTTCACGCTCTCCCAGGTCGCGCTCAATGACGCGATCATGGTGGTGGCCTTCGCGCCGATCGTTGGCCTGCTGCTCGGCCTGTCGGCGATCACCGTACCATGGGGCACGCTCGTTTTATCGGTTGTGCTTTATATCGTGATCCCGGTGATTATCGCCCAGATCGTGCGTCGCTATTTGCTGGCGGCAGGCGGGCAAGCCGCGCTCGACCGGCTGCTCGCCAGGCTAAGCCCGGCCTCGCTGACGGCGCTGCTGGTGACACTGGTGCTGTTATTCGGCTTTCAGGGCGAACAGATCATCGCCCAGCCGATGGTCATCGGGCTGCTCGCGGTGCCGATCCTGATCCAGGTCTATTTCAACTCCGGACTTGCCTATTTGCTGAATCGGATCACGGGCGAGCAGCATTGCGTCGCCGGCCCTTCGGCCCTTATCGGTGCCTCCAACTTCTTCGAACTCGCCGTCGCCGCTGCCATCAGCCTGTTCGGGTTCCATTCGGGCGCGGCGCTCGCCACCGTCGTCGGCGTTCTCATCGAAGTGCCGGTCATGCTCTCGGTCGTGTGGATCGTGAACCGCTCGAAAGGTTGGTATGAGCGGGGCAGCAAGACCGTGGCTGTCGCGGAGGCGAACCACTAATGCTGAACGCTCTGCCCAATATCGATCCCGGTTGCATCGATGTTCCCGATATTGACCGGCTGCGGGCGTCGCCTTCGGCGCATCGGCCGCGCATCCTGCTGCTTTATGGCTCGCTTCGCGAGCGCTCCTATAGCCGGTTTCTGACGCAGGAGGCCGAACTACTGCTGAATGCCTTTGGCGCCGAAACACGCATCTTCGACCCGACCGGCCTGCCATTGCCGGACGGAGCGGAAGTCGCTCACCCGAAAGTGCAGGAGCTGCGTGACCTGTCGCTCTGGTCGGAGGGGCAGGTCTGGACGAGTCCCGAGCGGCACGGCGCGATGAGCGCGGTGATGAAGGCCCAGATCGACTGGATTCCCCTTTCGGTCGGGGCCGTCCGGCCGACACAGGGCCGAACACTGGCCGTCATGCAAGTATCGGGCGGCTCCCAGAGCTTCAACGCCGTCAATCAGATGCGGGTGCTTGGTCGATGGATGCGCATGGTGACGATCCCCAACCAGTCATCCGTCGCCAAGGCGTTCCAGCAATTCGACGAGGCCGGCCGCATGAAACCGTCCTCCTACTACGATCGCGTGGTCGACGTGATGGAGGAGCTGGTCAAGTTCACGTTGCTCACACGGGATGTCTCGACCTATCTCACCGATCGCTATTCGGAGCGCAAGGAAAGCGCCGAAGCGCTGATGGAGCGCGTGAACCTTTCGGCCGCCACCTGATTTGCTCGCCGATGATGATGACGGCTCCGGCCTTCTACGACCCTATGTTGCCAGAACCTCTTCAAGCTGCCGCACCAGTGCCTGGCGTTTCTCAGCCTTCAAACCATCGAGGTTTTGTTGCCGCCATCGCACGGCCGGCAGTTCGGCGCCGGCCTCCAGGTTGAGGGCTGGCCAGTCGGGTTCGCCGCGCTCGAACGCCAACAGAAATTGGCGGTGCGCATTGGGCATCTCTCCGACGATGTCGGCAATCAGTGCTTCACGCGCCGCAAGCAGGGTCTCGAGTTCGACCGGTTGTCGCGTCATGCCGACGAAACCTCGGTCAAATTCTACCGCAATATCTTTGCGCCGCACCGCCAGAACTTCGGCCATGGGGCGGTCGTGGCTGATCAGGTAGATGAGGAAGGCCCGACGCAGCGCATCGTCGATGCCTTCATTCGCCAGAAGATCACGCACGTCGAACAGATCGCGTGGATGCTGACGGTCGAGGGCGGCGACAATCTTGCCGGCATAGAGATCGGGAAACGAGACGATCCGCATTTCGGCAAAGCCGAATTCATCTTCCACGCTGGGGGAGACCGACCGTATGGCGGGCTCGAACACGCAGCCACGCAGGACCGGCGTCACCTCAATCTTGATTTGCGCGCCATCGCCACGGACGACGAGCTTAGTGATCACATTCTCGCGCGAGCGTGACGGAGCGACACGGGAGCCGCGGACTGACTCGGTAATGCGCTCAGCGATGCGCGCCATCGCCGCATTGATCGTTGCAAGCGAGGTCGCGCGGTCCTGCACTGGCAGGTAGGTAAGATCGATATCGACCGAGAGGCGCGGCAGGTCGCGCACGAACAGATTGATCGCCGTGCCACCCTTCATCGCGAAGCACTCTTCCGCAACCACCGAAGGCAGTGTGCGGATCAGTAATGCGACCTGATTTCGGTAAGTGTCCGCAAATGCCATCAATACGCCTCGGCCAGTTCCTTGGGGACAGTGATCTCGTAGGTCGGGTCGTACCTGCCGTCCTTGACCAGCATGCGCTTGCCCGAACCCAGTTCGATTGCGGTCCGGTCGACTTGCTTGAGCCATGCATGGCGATGCCGATCGGCAAAGAAGAAGAACAGGCGCTTCACCTTCACACTGCGGCAGCGGACAAGCAGCTTCTGGAGCCGCCTCGGCGCAAGATCGCTCAGACCTTCCATCAGCACGTCGACCTGATCGAAGCTCTCACGCTGGGGCAGCTCATCGAGAAGTTCGAGAACCGCCCGTTCGGGCGTCGATACCGTCAACGGCCAATCCCATTGCCCCCAGGGCAGAGCGCGCAATCCGGCGTCCTGAAAAGATCCCGCAACTCGCGCATCAGGTGCGCGGTCCGAAACGAGGGAAGGAAAGCTGACATCCTCCAGGTCGGCCCCGAAGAGCGGCGAGCTGTTGTGATACACGAACCGTTCCTTCAGTGGGAGCGTCGTGAGCCAGCTGGGCGGCTTCGCTGGACCGTGAAGATGGATCTCGGAACGATCCTGTGAGAGGTAATGGGCATAGCCTTGCAGCTCGAGGGCTGTCCGGCCGCCAACGGTGAGACGATAGCCGAGAAGCGTCTGCAGCGAGACGACCACCTGCTGCCAGCCAAGCTGTCCGCGAGGGCGCCGATACACTCGGCGTGCCGGCTGCTCGAGCCAGCCAGAGGCAACATATTTGGTGCGCAGCGAGGTTGAGTAGCCTTGAGCGGAAAGCCACGCGGCATCGACGAGCAGGCCCTCAGGCAGGGCCTGTTCCAGTTGCTTTAACTTTCCTATTGTTTGCTCACTCATAGTGAGTGTTTTAGCATATTTTCAAACCAAGCGCCAGTTTGAAGATGCCCTGGTTTGCTGCTTTGTGGTTAGCAAATCGGCATAAACGCAAACTGACCTCTTGTCCGAGGCAGGCTGCTCGTTGTGGTCAGCGGTGTTTTCTGCTACAGATTGGGTCAATCTGTGGGACGGCGTTCACAGGGTCGAGACTGGCGATTGACGCCGATTGTCCTTGAAACCCACAAATTTTTTTTCGACCCTTTTTCCCTTTAAAATCAAAAGCGTAACATTTTGACTAGCCAGTAGTCGGTTTTTGCGCGCCCCAAGGCCATAATTATACGTGATATCAACGGCTTAATGTTGGTTTGGACGATTGAGTGGGAGTGATTGCAAACCGTACGAAGGCATCTGTCGGCAGCACATGGCTGTTGGCCGATCGGCGGTGGCACCCCTTCTACTCTGGCGTCTGTAAGCTGACGGCGTGATCCATCGGATCTCCACCTCACTTCGGGGAAGGGGACAGCGAATGCGAATGAAGCTTGTTGCGCTGGCGGCGGTTGCCGCTCTGTTACCTGCCGCCGGAACCGGCACCCCGAAAGCGGCGGAGCTGTCCGACGTGGTGGAAGGGGTCATGCGTGAAACCGGCGCACGCGGCATAGCGGTGGCTGTCATCGAAGACGGGCAGGTGGTCGATGTGCAGGCGCACGGCGATCGCAACGCGGCGGGCGACCCGCTCACCACCGATACCGTGATGTACGGTGCCAGTCTGACCAAGGCAGCCTTCGCCTACATGGTGATGCAACTGGTTGACGAAGGCGTGGTCGATCTGGACCGTTCCATCGTCGATTACCTGCCGCGCCCGCTGACTGATTACGGCAGCGACGAGATAGAGGATCGTTATGCCCGCTACAGCGATCTGGCAGGGGATGAACGTTGGCGATTGCTCACGCCGCGCATCCTGCTGACCCATCGCTCCGGCTTCGCGAACTTCGGCTTCCTCGAACCGGATGGGAAGCTGCGTTTCCACTTCGATCCCGGCGCTCGCTACGGTTATTCCGGCGATGGGATCATCCTGATGCAGTTCGTGCTGGAACAAGGGCTGGGTCTGGATGTCGGCGCGGAGATGCAGCGGCGGGTGTTCGACCGCTTCGGCATGACGCGCACGTCGATGATGTGGCGCCCCGATTTTGCTGAAAACCTCGCGGATGGCTGGACGGTGGACGGGGAAACCGTCCCGCATGACGAACGGTCGAAGACGCGGGCCGCCGGTTCGATGGATACCACCATTGCCGACATGGCCCGGCTGGCGGCGGGTATCGCGCGGGGGGAAGGCTTGTCGGCCGCCGCTCAGGCAGAACGCGTCCGGGCGCAGGCGCCCATCACTACCCGCTCACAGTTTCCCACGCTTCAGCCGGAACTTCCGCCGGCGGAACAGCGCCCCGGCTTGGCAGCCGCGATCGGCATGATCCGTTTTGAAGGGCCGCAGGGGCCGGGCGTGTTCAAGGGCGGGCATGACGATTTCGTCGGCAACACGTGGGTCTGCGTGGAGAAGGGCCGTCGCTGCGTCGTGATTCTCGCCGATGATGTGCGTGCGGAGCCGGGCTTCCCCCGCATAGTCCGCGCCGCTTTGGGGGAGGTAGGCGTGCCGTGGAGCTGGGAATACGGCTCCATGACTCCTCTGCCCTGATATGGCCGGCGTGAGTATCAGGCCCGCGTGCACCGATGACGCTGCCGCCATTGCCGGTCTGATCGGGCAGCTAGGCTATTCCACCACGGCAGAGGAGGTCGTCTCACGCCTGCCCGCGATGGAAAGCGTTTGCGCTGATGCGATCGTCGCAGAGGTGGATGGCGCGGTTGTCGGCTGTCTGACCATGTCTGTCATGCGGGTGCTGCACAGGCCCGCACCTGTCGGACGCATTTCGATGATGGTCGTGGATCAGGCGCATCGCAGCCGTGGTGTCGGCGAAAGGCTGGTCCGCGCTGCCGAACAGGCACTGGCCGCGCGGCAATGCTATATGGTTGAGGTGACGAGCCGCTTCGAACTGGCGCGCGCGCACGGCTTTTACGAACGGCTGGGCTACGAACGCACCAGCGTGCGGCTGGCGAGCTTGATCGATCCTACCAGCTGAACCCCGCCGCCACCGCGCGCTTCTCTGCGGGGGTGCTCTTGCGGCCAAGCACCGTGTTGCGATGCGGATAGCGGCCGAACCGGGCGATCATGCGATAATGGCTGCGCGCGAAGGGCAGGCCGTATTGCGGGCCGAGCTGTGTGAAATAGGCCAGGCAGCGGTGCTGGTCGGCGATATCCTCTGAATGCATCAGCGGCATGGCCAGAAACTGCCGTTCCTGCATGGTCAGCGCCGCATCCCAGCCCCTGTCGAGCGCCGCTTTGCTGATCGCCCGCGCCAGCGGATCGGTGGCGAATGCGCGCGGGGTGCCGCGATGGATATTCCGTGGCACCTGATCGAACAGCAATACGGCGGCCAGCGCCGTATGCGGATCGTCCAGGAATTCTTCCGCCGGGCGCGTGGCCAGAAACGCCAGTTCCCGCGCAAAGCGGCGGCGCAGCATCTCGTCCACCGCTTCGCTTGATCCGAACCAGTCCCCCGGCTTCAGCCGGTGGAACCACACATGCAGCAGTTCGGCCGCCCAGCTTCTATGCGGGGCGGCCAAACCGGGTCAGCCGACCTTGGTGTAGGGAACGAAGTCGTTCAGGAACACCACGCCGGTGGGGTAGCCATTGGAACGGTCCACCGTGCGGACCACGTCGGTCTTGCACAGCTGGCTGCCGAAACGTTCGAAGATCGGCACGTCCCATGCACCCAGCGATTTCGGATCGGTCGGGCGCGAGACATAGATGGTGTTGCCTGCGTCATAGACGACGCCGACATGCTCGATCACCTTGATGCGGCTGCTGTTCATAGCGCTGATGCAGCTCACCGGTTCTCCGGCCGTGCGGCCTTCCAGCATGGTGGCGAGTCGCGCTTCACCGCGTTCCGCCAGAGTGGTGGCTGAGGCGGCACTGGCGCCGGTCATCGCGAGGGCGGCGCCGGCAAGCACTGTAGCGATTGCTTTCATCGTTCAGACTCCTGTCTTGAGGAGGTTATGCCGATGATGTGGTGAACCGGGGCTGAGCGTCAAGTCCCACGCCATGCACGGTTTGGCGCTATATCAGGCGTGTTCTTCCGGCAGGTCGCCCGACGACACCTCGTGCAGACCCCGTTCGGCGGGGCCGCCCGCCAGCACGAAGCGCCGGTCGCAATAACCGCAATCGGCATAGCCCTTCTCGTCGATCTGCAGATAGACGCGCGGATGGCCCAGCGCGGCGGGGCGATAGGTGGCGGCGCCATCCCGCGGGCCGCGAATTTGGCCTGCGCCATCGCACCATACGCGCGAACTTTCGACGATCGTGATTTCGGGCACGTTTTCCATCCTGCTGCCGTTATCGCTTCCCGTGCAGCATCGCAATATCGGCCCGCGCCCAATCGTATGCGGCGCGGCCCCTTTACGCGGTCCCTCCCCTGGCCCTACAGGCGGCGCATGTCCGAAGCCGCAATCGAAATCCGCGATCTCCGCAAGCAATATGCGGCGCAGGGTGGTGCAGAGGCGAAACAGGCGCTGAAGGGTGTCAGCTTCGATGTTCCGGAAGGGGAAGTGTTCGGCCTGCTCGGCCCCAACGGCGCGGGCAAATCCACGCTGATCAACATCATGGCCGGGCTGGTGATGAAGACCAGCGGCACCATACGGATATGGGGCCACGACATCAATCGTGATCACCGCAATGCGAAGCTGTGCATCGGCATCGTGCCGCAGGAAATTGTGTTCGATCCGTTCTTCACTCCGTTTGAAGTGCTGGAGAATCAGTCGGGCATGTACGGCGTGGCGAAGCATCTGCGCCGGTCGGAAGAACTGCTGCGCGCGGTCCATCTGGCGGACAAGCGCGATGCCTATTCACGCACGCTGTCGGGCGGGATGAAGCGCCGCCTTTTAATCGCGAAGGCCATGGTCCATTCGCCGCCGATCCTGGTGCTGGATGAACCGACCGCGGGCGTGGATGTGGAACTGCGGCGGCAGTTGTGGGAACTGGTCGGCCAGCTCAATTCCGAAGGCGTCACCGTGGTGCTGACCACGCACTATCTGGAAGAGGCGGAGCAGCTCTGCGACCGGATCGCGATTATCGATCGCGGGGAACTGATCGCCAACAAGCCCACGCGCGAACTGGTCAACATGGCGCGGGAAAAGATCGTGCGCGTCACGGTGGACCGCGATCTGGACGGTGCGCCAACGGATCGCAGCTTCCTGAAGGCCGAAGTGCTGGCCCCGCGCACGCTGGAAATCACTTATGACCGGGATTGGTCCAGCGCCGGGCAGGTCCTGTCGCTGATCCAGCAGCATGGCTACGCGATAGAGGACGTGACCACGCGCGAGGCTGATCTGGAAGACGTGTTCGTCCAGCTTACCGGCGCGGCGCGGGACGCCTGATAGCTGCCAGCCTGCTTGCAGGCGGGGCCGGGCGTGGGCAAGAAGGCCGGATATGGCAACGGTTCAGCACGATCATGACGTCCTGATAATTGGCTCCGGCGCAGCGGGGCTCACCGCCGCGCTTACGCTGGCCACGCGGCTGAAGGTGCTGGTGCTGGCCAAGGGGCCACTCACCAGCGGCTCTACCGCCCACGCGCAGGGGGGCATCGCTGCGGTGCTCGATGCTGGGGACACGTTTGAAGAACATATTCGCGACACCATGGTCGCCGGGGCGGGCCTCAACCGGCGCGAAACCGTGGAATTCGTGGTCGAAAGCGCGCCCCACGCGATTCAGCGGCTGGTTGAACTGGGGGTGCCGTTCAACAGCGACGGCCCCAACCTGCACCTCACGCGTGAAGGTGGCCATTCGCACCGCCGCATCGTCCATGTGGCGGACGCGACCGGCTGGGCAGTGCAGGCCGCTCTGCTCAAGGCGGCGGAGGAAAACCCCAACATCACCCTGCTGCCGGATCGTAGCTGCATCGATCTGATCACCGGCCGGCACGAGGCGCGCTATTCAGGTTCTGGCCGCATTTGGGGCGCCTACGCGCTGAATGCCGAAACGGGCCATGTGGAAGCGCACGTCGCCCGCGCCACGATCCTCGCGGCGGGCGGGGCGGGGCGCGTCTATCAGTTCTCCACCGCCCCGCGCGGCGCGACGGGGGATGGCATCGCGATGGCGTGGCGCGCGGGCGCACGCGTCTCCAACATGGAAATGATGCAGTTCCACCCGACCTGCCTCTACAATCTTCAGGTCAAGAACTTCCTGATTACAGAGGCGGTACGGGGCGAAGGCGGGCACCTGAAGCACCCGGAAACCGGCCACCGCTTCATGCCGGATTATGATGAACGCGCCGAACTCGCTCCGCGTGATATCGTGGCGCGGGCGATCGACGATCAGATCAAGCGCTTTGGCCTCGATTACGTCCATCTCGACATCAGCCACATGCCGCCCGAATTCGTCAGGGAACACTTCCCGACGATTTACGAAAAGCTGCTCGGCCTCGGCATCGACATGACGCGGGAGCCCATCCCCGTCGTTCCGGCGCAGCACTATACCTGCGGCGGCGTGCTGGTGGGGCTGGATGCACGGACTGATCTGCCTGGCCTGTGGGCGGCGGGCGAATGCACCGAATCGGGCCTCCACGGGGCCAACCGTCTTGCGTCGAACAGCCTTTTGGAATGCTTCGTGTTCGGGGAAGCCGCCGCGCAGGATATTCTCGCCTGCTGGGACGATCTCGATGCCCCCCCACCGATCCGCGAATGGGACGAAAGCCGCGTCACCGATTCGGATGAAGAGGTAGTGGTGAAACAGAACTGGACGGAAATCCGCCGGTTCATGTGGAACTACGTCGGTATCGTCCGCACCACCAAGCGGCTGGAACGCGCCGCCCACCGCACCAAGATGATGTTCGGGGAGGTGGAGGACTATTATGGCCACTTCCGCGTCACCACTGACCTGATCGAACTGCGCAACCTGCTGCAATGCGCCGACCTGATCGTGCAGAGCGCCCTCAAGCGCCACGAAAGTCGCGGCCTGCACTTCACGCTGGATTATCCGCAGACTGACGCAGAGGCGAAGGATACCGTGCTGGTTCCCTGAACCGGGCACGATCCGCGACGGGCGGCGGAGCAAACCGTTGGGTCATCCGTAGAGGGAAGATGGTTCGCCTGCTTCCCGTTTTCGCCCTGCTCGTCATCACCGCTGCCTGCTCGCAGGAACAGCCCTCACCGGCAGAAGAAACCGCCACCCCATCCCCGGCGGCAACTGTCGCGGAGCGCCCGCCCACGCCTGACCCGGTCCGCTACACCAGCCTTGAGGATTGCCAGCTTCTGCGCTCCGCCCCGGAAGAAGCGGGTTTCTTCGAATATGAATGTGCGGGTGAAGGCGGCTGGCGCCTGCGCCACACCGAATCCGACCTGCGCGAAAACCTCGTGCTGATCGCCCCGGATGGCGCGGAGCATGATCTGGGGCTGGTGGCACTGGCGCAAGGTGCGTTCAGCGATCTCGGCAACAAGGTGGAATGGCGCGGCAGCGACGAGGGCGGGCAATTCGTCCCGCGTTCCCTGATCTTGCGCCAGCAAGTGATGGAAGACCCCGATCCGGTCAAGCCCGAACGATCCTATCTCATCGCCGTGCGGCTGACCCCCAGCCCATGCGTGCTGGCCCGCGTGATTCCCGGCGCGCTTCAGAACGAGCGCGCGCGTGAGGTGGCGGACAAACAGCAGGTATGCCTTTCGGGCAATTGAAGCGCGCGTTTCGGCAGCAAAGTTGCGCTGCTCGATTCGGATGATTCACGCCCGCGCAACGCACAGATTTTTTTCGACAGAGTCATTTTGGCACTTGCAGGCCGCGCCAGCCGTGGATTGCCCACGCGTCGCGGTGTGTTGGCGGCATAGGGCACCCCCAGTTATGCGCCGCCATTCAAGGTTAATAGGGATTAATCCTCTTGCGCCTGATTCCGCTCCGATTCACTATGGCTTGTGGTTGGGTTGCGGGGACGACCCACAATACCTAGATTTCCGCTGTCATCGAACTGACGCGGGAATCAGCGTGTTTCGCGTCCCTGCAAGGCCCGGCTGGGGACAGTTGGGGGATAACTAATCCCCCACTGGTGCATGCGGGATGATAGGCTGGCGATCCGCCTGCTGATTCGAACACATGCGGAACATTCGGCATGATCCGGCACTTGTCCGGTACGATATTCGAGGGCGGCGCAGATGGAATTTCGGAACGGGGATGATGCGGCGATGGGGCTCGGCGAATTGGGCGCGGCGACATTGGAGGCAGAGGCACCGGTCGCTCGAAACACGGGCAATCATGCTTCGGACAAGGCCATGACTATGGATCGCAAGGATTCTGGCAGCGATGATCTGGTCGCCGGCGCGGCGGCCGGTGCCATGGCGGGCGCGATGGCCGAAGCGGTGAAGGCTTCGGCGAAAAGCGATTCGAAATCGGTCAATCCGCGCCGCTTCACCATCGTCACCGATGGCGAACGCGATGCGCTGCTGACGGAATTCGGCAAGGAAACGCTGATCGACCGCTATCTGCTTCCCGGCGAAGGCTTTCAGGATCTCTTCGCCCGCGTGGCCGATTGCTATGCCGACGATGCCGATCACGCCCAGCGGCTTTACGACTATATCTCGAAGCTGTGGTTCATGCCGGCCACCCCGGTGCTGTCGAACGGCGGCACCAATCGCGGTTTGCCGATCTCATGTTATCTCAATTCCGTGGACGACAGCCTGGAAGGGATCGTCGGCACCTGGAACGAAAACGTGTGGCTCGCCAGCCGTGGCGGCGGCATCGGCACCTACTGGGGCAACGTGCGCGGCATTGGGGAGCCGGTTGGCCTGAACGGCAAGACCAGCGGCATCATCCCCTTCGTGCGCGTGATGGACAGCCTGACGCTGGCCATTTCGCAGGGCTCTCTGCGGCGTGGTTCGGCCGCCTGCTATCTCGATGTCAGCCACCCGGAGATCGAGGAGTTCCTCGAAATCCGCAAGCCGTCAGGCGATTTCAACCGCAAGGCGCTCAACCTGCACCACGGCGTGCTGCTGTCCGACGCTTTCATGGAGGCGGTTCGCGCCGGTTCCGAATGGAATCTAACCAGCCCCAAGGACGGTTCGGTTCGCGCCACGGTGGATGCGCGCAGCCTGTTCCAGAAACTGGTCGAAACCCGCCTCGCTACGGGTGAACCCTACATCGTGTTCTCTGACACGGTGAACCGCACCATGCCCAAGCATCATCGCGATCTGGGCCTGAAGGTTTCCACGTCCAACCTGTGCAGCGAAATCACGCTGCCGACCGGGCGTGACCATCTGGGTAACGATCGCACGGCGGTCTGCTGCCTGTCCTCGCTCAACCTTGAAAAGTGGGACGAATGGCAGAGTGAGAAGGCGTTCGTGGAAGACGTGATGCGCTTCCTCGACAACGTGCTGCAGGATTATATCGACCGTGCGCCGCCGGAAATGGCCCGCGCCAAGTATTCGGCCAGCCGCGAACGGTCGGTCGGCCTCGGTGTCATGGGCTTCCACTCGTTCCTCCAGTCGAAGAACATCGCCATGGAAAGCGCGATGGCCAAGGCGTGGAACCTGCGCATGTTCCAGCACATCGCGGCCAAGGCGAACGAAGCGTCGATGGTCCTCGCTGAAGAACGCGGCGCCTGCCCCGATGCGGAAGAAATGGGCGCGATGGAACGCTTCTCCTGCAAGATGGCGATCGCGCCCACCGCGTCGATCAGCATCATCTGCGGCGGCACCAGCGCCTGCATCGAACCGATCCCGGCCAACATCTACACCCACAAGACGCTGTCGGGCAGCTTCGTGGTGAAGAACCCCTATCTCGAAAAGCTGCTGCAATCGAAAAGCAAGGATTCGGTCGCGGTGTGGAACTCGATCCTCGAAAAGGGCGGATCGGTGCAGCACCTCGATTTCCTCAAGCCAGAGGAAAAGGCCGCGTTCAAGACCAGCTTCGAGATCGATCAGCGCTGGCTGCTCGAATTCGCGGCTGACCGCGCGCCGTTCATCGATCAGGCGCAGAGCCTCAACCTGTTCATCCCGGCGGACGTGGACAAGTGGGATCTGATGATGCTGCACTTCCAGGCGTGGGAGAAGGGCATCAAGTCGCTCTACTACCTGCGGTCAAAGTCCGTGCAGCGCGCCGGTTTTGCCGGCGGGGTGGAGGCGGACAACACCGCCGACGCACCGAAGATCGAACTGTCCGCCAGCCCGACGGATTACGAGGAATGTCTGGCCTGCCAGTGACCCCATCTGCCGCTCTCCCGGCAGGCGCGCGCCTTCTCGCCGCGGCGGCGCTCGCCGCGCTCCTCACCGCTTGCGCGCATCAGGTGCCGGAAGCGGTGGACCGGGCGGCTGATACTCCCGGTTTCCTGCTCGGCCTGTGGCATGGCTTCGTGTTCCCGTTCGCGTGGATCGGGTCGCTGTTCAGCCCGGACATCGCGGTTTACGCCGTGCCCAACAACGGCGGCTGGTACGATTTCGGGTTCTTCCTCGGTATTACCGTGCTCGGCGGCGGCTCGTGGTTCAGTTCGAAGCGCGGCCGACGGGATTGAGCTTTACGCCAGCGGTTAATCCCGCGATTTCAGGCGGTACCGGGGTGCGGTAACCGAATCTTGACCAATTCTGAGGCATCTTCCGTGCATGTTCTGGAAGGGCACCCTCCCGAAGATCTACGGCGAAGCGCCGGTAGCAGCCAGCCGCTATTTTGCGCTCTATGCGGCGCAACTGGGCTGGCTGGCGCTGGGTTTCTACCTGCTCAGCCACGCGGTTTGGCCCTCTACGTGTGAACCCGGCAACCTGCTGGAAATCTACAGTTGCAGCGGCCGTCTGGCGGATCAGCGCGGCTGGCTGGAATCCGCGTTGATGACATGGCTGTGGACCACGCCGATTCTCATCGCGCTTGAGATAAGCCGCCGCTTCAGCAAGCAGCAGCGTCGCCCGATCCTCGGCCGCGACTAGAGCGATTTCCCGGCGTTTCCGCCGGCTCTCTGCCCGCGTTTTGTCCCTCGGCCGCCCTTGCTTCGGCCAAGCGCTTCGCCACCAGAGCCGCGGCTGATCTTGTCCTGAACTGTGCCCCGCACTGCTGCTGCTGCCGCATGGTCGTCCACATGGCGAAGGCCTCCTTCGGCCATGCAATCCGCGGGGGCGCCCGCCAGTTCCGGCCCCATGCGACGAACCGATGGACAGGCGCGGGTTATCCAGCGCAAATCGTCCATTCGACCTTCGCTTTTTGGCCCGGAATTGCCTATATTGGCTGTTCGCGCCCAATCACGGAGACACAAGATGTCGTTGCTGGAAGCCCGCAAGACCTACAAGCCCTTTGAATATCCTTGGGCTTACGAGTTCTGGAAGCGGCAACAGCAGATTCACTGGATGCCAGAGGAAGTTCCTCTGGGCGAAGATTGCCGCGACTGGGCGCAGAAGATCTCGGAGCATGAGCGGAACCTGCTTACCCAGATCTTCCGCTTCTTCACGCAGGCCGACGTGGAAGTGCAGGATTGCTACCACGAAAAATACGGCCGCGTGTTCAAGCCGACCGAAATCAAGATGATGCTGGCCGCCTTCTCCAACATGGAGACGGTCCATATCGCCGCGTATTCGCACCTGCTCGACACCATCGGCATGCCGGAAAGCGAATATGGCGCTTTCCTCGAATATTCGGAACTGAAGGACAAGCACGACTACCTGCAGAAATTCGGCGTCGATACGGACGAGGATATCGCCCGCACGCTGGCCATGTTCGGCGGCTTTACGGAAGGGGTGCAGCTTTTCGCCAGCTTCGCCATGCTGATGAACTTTCCGCGCTTCAACAAGATGAAGGGCATGGGGCAGATCGTCAGTTGGTCCGTGCGTGACGAATCGCTGCACTGCGAGGGGATCACCCGCCTGTTCCACGCCTTCTGCAACGAACGTGATTGCCTGACGAAAACGGTGAAGGACGATATCGCCGACCAGTGCCAGACCACGATCCGTCTGGAAGACGCTTTCATCGATCTCGCGTTCGAAATGGGCCCGGTGCCCGGCATGACGGCGAAGGAAGTGAAGAAATACATCCGCTACATCGCGGACTGGCGTCTGGGCCAGCTCGGCCTGAAACCGATCTACCTGATCGACGAACACCCGCTGCCCTGGCTGACTCCGCTGCTGAACGGTGTCGAACACGCCAACTTCTTCGAAACCCGCGCAACCGAATACTCAAAGGCCGCGACCAAGGGTAACTGGAACGACGTCTGGTCCAGCTTCGACGCCCGCAATAAGGCCCGCCACAACGAAGCCGCGAACGAGATCGAAGACGAAGGCCCCGGCCTGTTCGGCGACACCGGCGGCGTTCAGGCGGCGGAGTAAGCGCACCTCCCCCCTTCCTCACTTTTGGGGAAGTGGTGGGGCAGAAGTCCTTGTCAGGGTCAGGATTTACCTGCGGAAGTGCTAGCCGCGCTGGGCGTGCATTCGCGTGCTGTCCGGCGCCGGTTTGACATTGGCCTGTCGCGTTGGCACCCTAAGGCCTTCCCCAAGTCAGCCCCTTTTTAGCAGCTACAAGGCGGTGCCTCGTGCCGTTCGGCGTCGAGGCATCGAAGAATCATATGAATTTTCCCACCCTCGCTTCCTCCTCCGGTCCCGAAACCGTGAACCGCTCGCTGAACCTGCTCCCCGGCTCGCCGCCGTGGGCAGAGGCGTTGCTGGGCATTGCGCTGTTGGGGTTGGCCGCGGCGGCGGCCAACTTCATCGTCAAGCATGTGATCCTGCGGGTGGTCGGGCGGATCGTGCCGGGCGAATGGCCGGTGCCGGCGGTCATCGGTGCACGGCTGGCCAATATCGTCCCCGCGCTGATCGTGTCGGCGGGGATCGCGTTCATTCCCCATCTGCCGCACTGGATCGTGGCGGTGACGCGCAACGTGGTTGGCGCGTTCATCATTCTCACCATCACGCTGGCGATCAGCAGCGCGCTGACTTTCGCCAACACGATCTATTCGCATCGGCCAGACGCGGCCAGTCGTCCGATCAAGGGCTACATTCAGGTGGCCAAGATCGTGCTGTTCATCGCGGCGGCGATTCTGATGATCGCGGTATTGATGGAACAGTCGCCGCTGCTGCTGCTTTCAGGCCTCGGCGCGATGGCGGCGGTGCTGATGCTGGTATTCCGTGACACCATCCTGTCGCTGGTCGCTTCGGTCCAGCTTACCTCCAACGACATGCTGCGCGTGGGGGACTGGATCGAAATGCCAGCGCTCAACGCCGATGGCGACGTGATCGATATCGCCCTGCACACCGTGAAGGTGCAGAACTGGGACAAGACGATCACCACCATCCCCACCCACCGGCTCATTTCCGAAAGCTACAAGAATTGGCGCGGGATGCAGGAATCGGGCGGGCGCAGGATCAAGCGGTCCATCGCGATCGATCAGAACAGCGTTCGCTTTCTTGATACCGAAGAAGCGGCAAAGCTGCGGCGCTTCTCGCTGCTTGACGACTATGTCGAACGCAAGCGGGATGAACTTGATCAGTGGAACGGCAAGCTGGCGCGGGCCGGGCGGGATCCGGTCAACGAGCGGCGGCTGACGAACGTAGGCACCTTCCGGGCCTATGTCCTCGCCTATCTCCGCGCGCATCCGCGCATCGCCCAAGACATGACTTTGCTGGTCCGCCAGCTAGACCCCACCGCGCAGGGCCTGCCGCTGGAAATCTACTGCTTCACTTCGACCACCAACTGGCGCGATTACGAAGACATCCAGGCGGATATCTTCGACCATATCCTGTCGGTCGTTCCGCTGTTCGATCTGCGCCTGTTCCAGACCCCCAGCGGGCTGGATCTTTCGCGGATGGTCGCGCCGTCCGGCGATGACAGGCGGGAAAGCCTCGCCGCCTGATCGCTTTACCTCAGCGCGCTCCACACGCTGTAGGCACTGGTCACTGTCAGCACCACGCCGACCATGATCAGCAGCGCGCGTGCGGGCACTCGCTTCGCCACGATGGCGCCAAAGGGGGCCGCCACCACGCCGCCGATCAGCAGGCCCAGCACCGGGTTCAGGAACTCGCTGTCGAACCCTTCCATGCCCAGATGGAACAGGAACGAGGCGGAAATGGTGATCGTCAGGAAGAATTCGGTCGAATTGACCGTGCCGATGGTGGTGCGTGGGGGCGAACCCTGGATGATCAGGTTCGATGTAACCACCGGGCCCCAGCCGCCGCCGCCCGCCGCGTCCAGAAAGCCGCCGGCCAGCCCGAGTGGCGCCACGATCTTCGGCTCGCGCGGATGGATCGGATAGCCCATGCCGCGGTACAGCAGATAGAGGCCGATGCAGGTGAGATAGGCCATCACGAACGGGCGCGTTATCGATGCGTCCAGCGACGACAGCACATAGGCGCCCAGAATACCGCCGATCACGCCGGGTATCAGCAGCCGGAAGAACAGCTTCCAGTTGATATTGCGATGGATCGCGTGGCTGATGCCCGAAACGCCGGTGGTGAAACTTTCCACGATATGGACCCCGGCTGAAGCCGTTGCGGGCGGCACGCCCATCACGCCGACCAGCAGAGTGCTGGAAATCACCCCGAAAGCCATGCCCAGCGCTCCGTCCACCAGCTGTGCGGCGAATCCAACGGCGATGAAGGGGATCAGCGTAGCAAGATCGAAGTCGCTGAAATTCATTCAGTCAGGCCCTTTATCCAATGCCGGATCGCTACGGGCGCTTTTCTCAACCAAAAAGATAGAGAATCAATCCGACACTGAAGTAAGGCTATTTCCGCCAATTGCGGCTTAACTGCGGCGGAAGCGGAAATACCAGACTTCATGGCCCAGGCTGCGGGCTTTCGCCTCGTATCGCGTTTCGGCCCAGCCGCTTGGGCGGCGCTGCCAGCTTTCGGGGCCTTCCACCAGCCATTCGAAGGCGTCGGCATGGCGGCGCATGACCATCAGGGCGTGACGCAGATAGATCGGATGATCGGTGCCGAACCGGAACTCGCCGCCCGGTTTCAGCTTGTCGGCGAACAGGCGCACGGGCCCGTCATTCATCATTCGCCGCTTGGCGTGGCGGGCCTTGGGCCAGGGATCGGGATGGAGCAGGTAGAGGAAGCTCAGCGACCCGTCCGGTACGCGCTGCAGCACTTCCAGTGCGTCTCCGTGATGCAGGCGTATGTTGGCCAGCGGCGGGTGCGCGCCGTGATCGCCGCTGGCATGAACCAGCGTTTGTGCCACGCCGTTGACGAAAGGTTCGCAGCCGATGAACCCGTGATCGGGCAGCATGTCGGCCCGCGCCGCCATGTGCTCGCCCCCGCCAAAGCCGATTTCGAAATGCAGCGCGCGGTCATCGCCGAACAGCCGCTGGGCTGTAACCGGGCCTTCCAGCGGTACGGCGATCTGGGGCAGCAGGTCGTCCACCAGCGATTGCTGGCCGGCGCGCAGGGCCTTGCCCTTGGATCGGCCATACAGGCGGTTGAGCGTGGTCGGATCGCCGGGCTTGTGTGCGGTCATGCCGCGCTCCGCTAAAGAAAAACCGCCCCGGGGCAAGGCCCGGAGCGGTTCTTCAGTATTTTAGCAGGGTTTTGGTATCGAGAATCAGGCCGCTTCGACTTCTTCGCCCGGTTCGCGCAGCACATAGCCGCGGCCCCAGACGGTTTCGATGTAGTTCTCGCCACCGCAGGCGCTCGAAAGCTTCTTGCGCAGCTTGCAGATGAACACGTCGATGATCTTCAGTTCGGGTTCGTCCATGCCGCCGTAAAGGTGGTTCAGGAACATTTCCTTGGTCAGCGTGGTGCCCTTGCGGAGCGAAAGCAGCTCCAGCATCGCGTATTCCTTGCCGGTCAGGTGGACGCGGGCGCCATCGACTTCCACGGTCTTGGCATCCAGGTTCACCGCCAGCTTGCCGGTGCGGATCACCGACTGGCTGTGGCCCTTGGAACGGCGCACGACGGCGTGGATGCGGGCGACCAGTTCGTCCCGGTGGAACGGCTTGGTCACGTAATCGTCCGCTCCGAAGCCGAAGCTGCGGATCTTGGAATCCATTTCGGAAATGCCCGACAGGATCAGCACCGGCGTCTGCACCTTGGCGACGCGCAGTTTCTTCAGCACGTCGTACCCGTGCATGTCAGGCAGGTTCAGGTCGAGAAGGATGATATCGTAATCATAGAGCTTGCCGAGATCGAGCCCTTCCTCACCGAGATCGGTCGAGTAGACGTTAAAGCCTTCGGCCGTCAGCATAAGCTCGATCGCCTTGGCCGTCGTCGGCTCGTCTTCGATCAGCAGCACGCGCATTGTCAGTCCCCCTGCAACCGTGTTTACAACCCGCTAAGAGGTGTTGATCGGAATTAACCAACCCATCTCTCAACGAAAAAGGTTAATTCTCGGTAAACACCCTTACTGCGGCGACAGAGTCCTTTCCGCAACACTTGCTCGCCAGCGTGCGCGAAACGCCGCCTATGCCACCCGCGCCAGCTTCTTCTGCCGCCGCCGCTGGACGGAACTGCCGATGCCGATCGCCTCGCGGTATTTCGCCACCGTGCGGCGGGCCAGGTCGAAGCCCTTGGCGCGCAGCAGTTCGACCAGCTTGTCGTCGGACAGGATGTCGTCCGGACTTTCGGCTTCGCACAGTGCGCGGATTTCCGCCTTTACCGCCTCGGCCGAAACCGCGCCTTCGCCATCGGCAGAGGCCACGCCGCTGGTGAAGAAGTATTTCAGTTCGAAAGTGCCGCGTTTGCAGGTGAGGTACTTGTTGGAAGTCACCCGGCTGACCGTGCTTTCGTGCATCCCGATCGCTTCGGCTACCGTCCGCAACGTGAGCGGCTTCAACTGCGAGACGCCGCGGCGGAAGAAGCCTTCCTGCTGTTTAACTATTTCGGCGGCGACTTTGAGGATCGTCTTCTGCCGCTGGTCCAGCGCCTTCACCAGCGCGCGGGCATCGGCCAGCTTCTCGCCCAGCCAGCTTCGCGACAGCTTGTCGATGCACGATCCACGCAGTTCGACGTAGTAGGACCGGTTGATGACGAGCCGGGGCAGGGTCGCCTGATTCAGCGCGATGTCCCATCCGCTGTTTGCATCGCCCGTCACCAGCACATCGGGCACAACCGCCACGCGCTCGTCACCCCCGCCAAAGCGCAGGCCCGGCTTGGGATCATAGCCGCGGAGTTCCGCCAGCATCTCGGCGAAATCCTCGTCATCGACGTCGCACATGCGCTTCAGCCGGGCAAACTCGCCCCGCGCCACCAGCTCCAGATTATCGATCAGGCGGGCCATGCACGGGTCGTAGCGGTCGGCTTCCTTCGCCTGCAGCGCCAGACATTCAGACAGGGTGCGCGCGCCGACGCCCGTGGGATCGAGCGATTGCACCAGCGCCAGTGCCTCTTCCACCCGCGCCAGCGGCGCGTCGAGGGTATCCGCCACTTCGCGCAGGGACGTGTGGAGATAGCCCGCCTCGTCCAGCAGGTTGATCAGATGCCGCGCGATGAAGGCCAGTTGCGCGCCGCTGCTGGCGGCCCCGGCCTGCGCTTCCAGATGCTGCGCCAGCGTCGGCCCGTCGCCGCCCCGTTCGTCGATGCCCGGGCCTTCCTCGCCCCCCCCGCCCATGCCGCTGGCGGACCAGTCGCCGGTGTCGCGATCGCGGTCGAGCGCGCCGGGGTCGATGTCGAGCGGGGCGTCCGCCTCACCCTGTCCGCGCATGATCAGTTCGTCGGCGGTCGGTTCGGGCGGTGGTTCGTCCGGGCTGTCGGTGGAAACCGGCGTTTCGCCGCGCAATTCCCCTGCTTCGAGCAGCGGATTGCTGTCCAGCACCTCGCCGATGAAGGTCTCTATCTCAAGGTTCGACAGCGCCAGCAGCTTGATTGCCTGCTGAAGCTGCGGCGTCATCGTCAGCGTTTGCGACTGACGCAGATCGAGACGGGGACCCAGCGCCATCGTCAGTGCGGGGTAACGGCCGGCACGGCCGGGCGCGACGCGGCTCCGTTCACAGGGTGAAGCTCTCGCCCAGATAGAGCCGGCGCACGTTCGGATCGGCGACCAGATCTTCGGGGCTGCCGGCAAAGAGGACCTGCCCGCCATAGATGATGCAGGCGCGGTCCACGATATCCAGCGTTTCGCGCACGTTGTGATCGGTGATCAGCACCCCGATGCCGCGCCGTTTCAGGTCTTTCACCAGTTCACGGATATCGCCGATCGACAGCGGATCGATCCCGGCGAAGGGTTCGTCCAGCAGCATGATCGAAGGCCGGGCCGCCAGCGCGCGCGCGATTTCGCAGCGCCGCCGCTCACCGCCTGAAAGTGCCATGGCCGGGCTGTCGCGCAGGCGGGTCAGGTGGAATTCGTCCAGCAGCCGGTCCAGTTCGGCCGCCCGCGTGTGCTTGTCCGGCTCTGCCATTTCCAGCACGCACATGATGTTCTGTGCCACCGTCATGCCGCGGAAGATGCTGGTTTCCTGCGGCAGATAGCCCAGGCCCAGGATCGCCCGGCGATACATGGGTAAGCGGGTCACATCGACGCCGTCCATCAGGATGCGGCCCGAATCCGGCCGCACCAGCCCCATAATCGAATAGAAACAGGTCGTCTTGCCCGCGCCATTGGGGCCAAGAAGGCCCAAGACCTCCCCCTTGCCCACTGTCAGCGATATGTCGGTCAGCACCGCCCGCTTGTCATAACTCTTGGCGATGGAGATCACCTCCAGCCCACCTTGCGGGATCGGTGGCGCGGCATTGACGGGCGCTTCGGCCATGGCTTCCGCCAGGCTGCGTGTGCTGGCGGCGGCAGTCTCGGTTTCGCTCATGAAAGCGGATGTAGCATCAGGTTGCGCCGATTGAACCCCGTCTGGCAGGATTCATGCATGGCGGCCCGATTGGTGTGGGGACTTGAACACAGGGGAACCGAATGAGATAGTCCCGATTCGGGGGAGCAGAGGAGAAAAGCGCATGGACAAGGCCTTCAGGCCATCTGCGACAGCTGCGGGGCACACTGATCGCAAGCTCGACTGGCGCCGGAAGATGAGCGACCACGTCGCCTACGCGCTGCTGGTTTACACGGGCCTGCAGATTTTCGTCACCATGACAGTGCTGAAGACTGGCCACGGTTCGGCATTGCCGTATTTCGCGCTAGTCGTGCTGATCGCCGCGATCATTCCCGGATGCCGCATGTTTGAAAAGCGGTGGGAAGGGCTCAGCGATTCGGAAGCGGCGAACCCTGAATTCGCCGATCGCTTCAAGCGTGACCGGCTGGCGATATGGGCCAGCGCGATCGGTCTGCCGCTGGCCCTTACCGGATTGTTCCTGGCGATCGCCGAACTGTTCTGATCGCGATCGTTTAAGCGTAAGGCGGGCTGCTCAGCCCGCCTGCTTCGCGCGCTCGATCGCTTCCAGAGTGATCTGGCGCGCTTCCGCCGCGTCACCCCATTCGCCGACCCGCACCCACTTTTCGGCTTCCAGGTCTTTGTAGTGGGTGAAGAAGTGCTCGATCTGCTGGAGCACGATGGAGGGCAGGTCCTGCCGCTCCCCGACGTCGGAATAGTACGGGAAGGTCGTGTCCACGGGCACGCAGATCAGCTTCTCGTCCCCGCCATGTTCGTCTTCCAGATGCAGCACGCCAATCGGCCGGGCGCGAACCACGCATCCCGCGATGAACGGCGATCGTGAAATGACCAGCGCGTCCAACGGGTCGCCATCGGGCGAAAGCGTGTGCGGCACAAAGCCATAGTTCGCCGGATAACGCATCGGCGTATGCAGGATGCGGTCGACGAACAGCGCGCCGCTCGCCTTGTCGAATTCGTACTTCACCGGCTCCCCGCCGGTCGGCACCTCGATAATGACATTGAGGCTTTCGGGCGGATTATCGCCCACCGGAATAGATTCGATACGCATGGATGCTCGCTTCCACTCTAATGGAAAGGCACCCCTCCCATTTCTTTGCTTATTTTGCGGGCGCCTAACCGATGAGGCCCCGGTTGGCGAGAGGAATTGCGGTCATATGTAAACTGAGGCAACAAGGGACCACAGCGGGGACAAACAGGCACGCAAAGTGCCGACCCTGCATGCGAGAGGAGTACCTGACGATGCATGTAGGCCTGGCCAGCGGCTTCGCCCATCAGCGCGGCAAGGATTACGACGACGCACGCTTTTTGCGTGATGAAGTCGACAACCTCGTCCTGGCGGAAGAACTGGGTTTCGATTCGGTGTGGATCACCGAACATCATTTCTCGGATTATTCGATGTCGAACGATCCGGTCCAACTGCTCACTTACATTGCCGCACGGACGAAGCATGTGAAGCTGGGCACCCAGTGCATCATCGTGCCCTGGCACCATCCGGTGCGGCTGGCGGAACGGATCGTCAATCTGGACATCCTGTCGGGCGGTCGGATGATTCTCGGTTTCGGCGGCGGGCTGGCGCAGCACGAATTTTCCGGGCTGGGCATCGACATGAACCAGAGCCGGGATCTGTATAACGACATCCTGTCGGTGCTGATTCGCGCGCTGGAAACCGGGGTGATCGAAGGGAGCGGGGCGTTCGGCACGATCCCGCGCCGTGAATTGCGACCGGGGCCGATAAAGAGCTTCGAAGGGCGCAAGTTCTGCGGATCGCTGTCGGGCAATTCCATGTACACCGCCGCGCGGATGCATTGCGGTAACATGGTGCTGATGCTGCCGCAGCGGGGCAAGGATGTGCCGCCCGACAAATACACAGAGGTCTGGCAGGAAGTGCATGGCCCCGGCACCGCGCCGCCGCCGCCGATGCTGAGCGGCAATTACTACATCGATGAAAGCGCGGAATTGGCCGAACAGCAGGGGCGGAAATATCTGGCCAACACCATGCGCGCTGCGGTTCGCAACTATCACCTCGATACGCCGGGCAAGTTCCCGCACATCAAGGGGTACGAACACTACGAAAAGATGGTCCTCGCGCCAGAGGCGATTGAACCTTACGTCGAGGAATTCTCGAAGGGGGCGGTCACCGGCACACCGCAGATGATCCTCGACCGGTTGTGGGAACTGAAGGAAATCTACCGGCCGCAGGGCTTCTTCCCGCACCTCTATTTCGGCGGCATGCCGCAGGAAGATGCGCGCAGGAAAATGCACCTGTTTGCAGAAAAAGTGCTGCCTGAAGTGAAAAGCTGGGAAGCCGAAACCTCTATCGACGATCGGTTCCTCGAAGCCGCCGAATAGCATCGAACAACGCTGGGTGGTGGCCCTATCCGCCACCGCCCAGCGCGTTGATGGTGAAGGCGATCACGCCGATATTGAACACGAACGCGACGAAGCCGTGCAACAGCGCCACCCGGCGCAGCGGCCGCGCGGTGATCTGCACGTCCGATGTCTGGAACGTCATCCCCAGCGTGAAGGCGAAATAGGTGAAGTCGAGATAATCCGGCGTGCGCGTGCCGGGAAACTCCAGCCCGCCCTCATCCCCGCCTTTCGGTGCGCCCAGATAGAACGCGTGGGCATAATGCAGTGCATAGACGCTGTTGACGAACAGCCATGCCGCCAGCAGCGTGCCGACCAGCTTGGCCACGGCGGCGGGTTCTCCCTGCCGCGCCCCGGCAAGTTCGCCGGTGATGGCCGCCAGCACGGCGAAGGTCACCAGCGCGGTCAGGGCCAGAATCAACTCGCGATTGGCATCGTTGGCGGCAGAATGGGCGCGCATCACTTCCGCATTCGCGCCGCGTGCCAGTGGCAGCAGTGAAAGCAGGAATGTCACCGCAGCGATATCGAACGCCACGGTGGCGGCATCGGCCCAGTGGTGCGGCCCGAACAAGGCCTGATAGCCGAAGAAGCTGGCGGGCAGCAGCGCCAGAAACAGCAGGAATCGCACCGGGGCGATGCGATTGCCGATCGCGATGGAGGCGTGGCTGCGGCGGGCTTGCGTCACGCCCCGTGGTTTAGCCGATGAGGGCGCCGACTTGTATCCTCATTACTCGATGCGCGCCCGCAATGATGTCAGGTGCGGGGGTCGAGCAGGCGGTCCAGCGGTTGTTTGCCGCTGCCCGCAGGTTCCAGCCACGGCCAGCGCAGCCCGTCGTGATAGGCCACCGGAACCGAGAAATAACGCTGGCCGCGCTTGATCAGGAGATCGATGGGCGCGCTGCCCCCCTTCGCGGCGGTGATCGCCTGTTTGATCGTGTCGGCGCTATAGGCTTCGCCGTTCACCGCCACGATCTGCGCGCCGTTGACGACGCCCGCATTGAAGGCCGGGCTATCCCACAGCACACTGCTGACGGTCCCGTCGCGCGTCAGTGAAACGCCCAGCGAGTATTGCAGGCCGATAGCTCCGGAAGATGTCCGGCCCTTTTCGTAGGGGTTCGGTTCTTCCTTCCACGTCAGCCGGTATCCGGCCTTTTCGACCCCGGTGATCGGTGCGGGCTGGCCGGGCGTCTGGAACCGTTCGTGCAGGAACGTGGCCCAGTCGTATGGATGGATGCCGTTCAGCGTTTCGACGATCTCGTCGAAGTCATAGGTCAGCACGCCCCAGTCGCCATCGTTCATGCCGAAGAAGGCGCTGGCGAAATCGTCCAGCCCTTTGCGTCCGCGAGTGCCCTCGCGAATGATCTGGTCGGCCTCCAGCCACACCAGCATCCCTTCGGAATAATAGTCTTCGCTGCGGCTATAGGTGGAATAGGGGACCGGGCGGCGCGCGTTGATGATGGGGTCGTGCGTGGTATCTTCCACCGATCGCCATGCGCGGCCCGGCTGCACGGAATAGGCGCCGGCCGAATTGGCGATGGCGCCCAGCACGATGTCCTTGGGTTGCAGGCCGGATCGCGCGGCCAGCACCCAGCCCCAGAACTGATCCTGTCCTTCGTACATCCACAGCAGGTTGTCCTGCATCGGCTGGCGATAATCGGGCGTCCACAGCGCCTCCGGGCGGCGATACTTGCCGTTCCAGCTATGTGCGATCTCGTGCGATACGACATTGCGGTTCCACGCCAGTTCGTCCCACTTGATGAAGGTGTCGGGGGCGTAATCGTTTTCGCTCGACCGGTGATGTTCCAGCCCGATCCCGCCCATCCGGTCGGTCAGCGCCAGCAGGATATCGTAGTGGTCGAAATGGCGCGCGCCGAACAGCGCCAGCGATTCGTCCACCAGCTTTTCAAAGGTCGCCAGATGTTCGGGCTTCAGTTCCAGCTGTCCCGGCTTGTCGGCCACGGTGGATAGATAGACATCGTGGCCCAGATCCCAGCGCCGCGCATACTTCCCGGCGAAAATGGGGGAATCGACCAGCGTTTCGTAATCGACCGTGGCCCATGTCACGGTGTCGCCATTGCGCTCCATCCCGTCGAGCGCGGTGTAGGCTTCCCAACCCTGCGGGAAAGTGACGGTGGGCCTGAACGGAATCTGCCGCACATAATAGCCTGCGGGATAAAGGCTCATCGCCTCCCATTGCAGGTTCATCATCTCCTGCGTCACGACGATGCGCCCCTCCGTCGTCCGCAGGGGTGAGGTATAGACGAATCGCGCCGTCACTTCGCGCGCGCCATCGGGCAGCGGAATGCGGAAGGCATAGGTTTCTATCGGATCGCGCGTCCATGTGGCCGCCTGCCCATCCACTTCGAACGTAACCCCGGCAATCAGGTTCATCGCCCCGCGCGCGGCGTGCTTGCCCGGCAGCCATTCCGGCAGTTGCAGGACCAGTTCCTGCTGGCCTGATGGAACCGGAATCGTCTGTTTGACGCGGAATATCGCACGATCGATGTCGGTTGCGTCGATATCTAACCCGATTGTGCCGGGATATGGCACGTCACGCGCAGGATTGATGGTGCGTTCCGCCGCGACCGCTGTGGGCGCGGAACGCACGGCGGGCTGGGCGAAAACGGCCTGTCCGGCGGCAGCAAGCGACAGGGCGGCGAAGAGCGGTGCGACCGCGCGGCAATTCGTCATCCCGCAATTCTTGACGCGAACCGCCCCTGATCGCAACCCGTCGTTTGCCCCACAAAAGGGCCACTCTTTGCGAAAGCCGGTATTGGGTCTAAGCGCCGCCGACCATGAGCAGGATCGAAACACCCCGCCCGATACGCGGCACACAGGACATCTTCGGCGCCGAAGCGGAAGCGTTCGCCCATGTGGTCGAAACGTTCGAGCGTGTGCGCAAGCTCTATCGTTTCCGCCGCGTGGAAATGCCCGTGTTCGAAAAGACCGAGGTGTTCTCCCGATCGCTGGGGGAAACGACCGATGTCGTATCGAAAGAGATGTACAGTTTCGACGATCGCGGCGGGGAATCGCTGACGCTGCGGCCGGAGTTCACCGCCGGGATCGCCCGCGCTTACCTGACCGACGGGTGGCAGCAATATGCGCCGCTGAAAGTGGCGACCCACGGCCCGTTGTTCCGCTATGAACGCCCGCAGAAGGGCCGTTACCGCCAATTCCACCAGATCGACGCGGAGATCATCGGCGCGGGCGAGCCACAGGCGGATGTGGAACTGCTGGCCATGGCCGATCAACTGCTGAACGAACTGGGCATTGCCGAGGGCGTGACGTTGCAGCTCAACACGCTGGGCGATGCGGCCAGCCGCGAGGCGTGGCGCATGGCTCTGGTCGAACATTTCCGCACCAGCCGCGACGCGCTGAGCGAGGATTCGCAGGAACGGCTGGAGAAGAATCCGCTACGAATTCTGGACAGCAAGGACCCGCGCGACAAGGCGCTGGTGCATGAAGCCCCGCGCATCGACGATTTCCTGAGCGGCGAGGCGGAGCGGTTTTTCGTCGCTGTGACCGACGGGCTGGACGCAGCGGGCGTGAAGTGGGCCCGCAATGCGGCACTGGTGCGCGGGCTGGACTATTACCGTCACACGGCGTTCGAATTCGTCACCGATCGGCTGGGCGCGCAGGGCACCGTGCTGGGCGGGGGGCGCTATGACGGGCTGATGGAAAGCCTGGGCGGCGCGCCGACCCCGGCGGTGGGCTGGGCGGCCGGGATCGAACGGCTGGCGATGCTGGTGGGGGATGCCGGGAAGGTCCCTGCGGAGCGGTTCGACGTGGTCATTGCCGTGGAGAACGACGAGGTTCTCGCCTTCTCTCAGTCAGTGCTGGCGCAGTTCCGCCACGCAGGTCTCGCGTCTGACATCATCGCGTCGGGATCGCCAAAAAAGCGTTTCGACAAGGCGACGAAAGCTGGTTCCGCTTCGATCGTGAGCTTTTCGTGGCAGGACGAAGCGATTGCTTACGGCGTAAGGGGCCCGTCCGAACTAACCGATCGCATCGACCAGATCGTGCAGCCGCTGCTGCTGGCCGCGAATAAGTGAGTGCCCTCCGCTTGTCCGCGTTCTGCAATCTTGCGCCGTCGTCGCGCCGCGCCAGTGCACGGGTGATCGCTGCATGACGATTCCCGACGATCGCCTTGCGCAGATCACGCATCGCTTTGCGGAACTGGAGGCGCGGCTTGCTTCTGGCCAGCTTGAGGGCGAGGCGTTCGTAGCGGCGAGCCGTGATTATGCCGAGCTGGAGCCGGTGGCGAAGGCAGCGGGCGAAGTGCGCGACATGCGTGCCGAGATCGCGGAGCTTTCCGCGATGACCGACGATCCAGAAATGCGCGCGCTGGCGGACGAGGAACTGGCCGCGTTGCGCAAGGCTTTGCCCGATGCGGAGCACCGTCTGGCGATTGCGCTGTTGCCGCGCGACGAAGCGGACAGCCGCCCCGCCATGCTGGAAATCCGGGCCGGGACCGGCGGCGATGAGGCCGCGCTGTTCGCGGCCGATCTGTTCCGCATGTACGAGGCCTATGCCGGCGAACAGGGCTGGAAGGTCGAGGTCATGGATGTGAATGCCAACGACCTGGGCGGGTTCAAGGAAGTCGTCGCGCAGGTCAGCGGCAATGGCGTGTTCGCCAAGCTGAAGTTCGAAAGCGGCGTTCACCGCGTGCAGCGCGTGCCGGTGACGGAAAGCGGCGGACGCATCCATACCTCTGCCGCCACTGTCGCCGTTCTGCCGGAACCGACCGAGGTGGACGTGCAGATCGAGGACAAGGACCTGCGGATCGATATTTATCGTGCCAGCGGCGCAGGTGGTCAGCACGTGAACAAGACCGATTCGGCCGTGCGGATCACGCATATGCCCAGCGGCATCGTGGTGGCCATGCAGGACGAACGCAGCCAGCACCGCAACCGCGCCAAGGCGATGGCAGTGCTGCGCGCGCGCCTTTACGAAAAAACCCGTGACGAGGCGCATGGCGTGGAGGCGGAGGCGCGCCGGGCGATGGTGGGCAGCGGCGACCGGTCCGAACGCATCCGCACTTACAATTTCCCGCAGGGCCGCGTGACGGATCATCGCATCGGCCTGACTCTTCACAAGCTGGAAGGCGTGCTCGCCGGGCCAGGACTGGGCGAACTGATCGACGCGCTGATCGCCGAAGATCAGGCCAAGCGGCTGGCGGCGATGGGCGAATAGGCGTGGCAACCACGGTGGCCGAGGCATTGCGTGCAGCGGCATCCAGACTGGCATCGGTGTCGGACACAGCGCGGCTGGATGCGGAACTGCTGATGGCGCACGCGATTGGCGTTGGCCGCACGGAACTGCTGCTGCGGCACATGCAGGCGGATGTGCCGGGCGGTTTCGCGGCGGTGCTTGAGCGGCGGGAGCGGCATGAGCCGATGGCCTATATCGTCGGCGTGCAGGAGTTCTATGGCCGTGAGTTCGCCGTGGGGCCGGCGGTCCTGATCCCCCGCGCGGACAGCGAAACGACGGTTGCCGCGGCGCTGGAAGCCTGCCCGTCGCCTGCGCGGGTGCTGGACTGCGGCGTGGGATCGGGCGCACTGCTGCTGACTGTATTGTGCGAGTGCCCGGCGGCGCGGGGTGTGGGCATCGACCGCTCGGCAGATGCGTTGGCCGTGGCGCGCGCTAATGCGGAGCGGCTTGGCGTAATGGATCGTGCAACACTGGAAGAACGGGACTGGCACCGGGCAGGCTGGGGGGATGCGCTGGGCCGGTTTGACATGATCCTGGCCAATCCGCCGTATGTGGAAGTGGAGGCCTTGCTCGACCCTGATGTGCGAGACTGGGAGCCTGCCGGGGCGCTGTTTGCGGGGCCGGAAGGGTTGGACGATTATCGCGTTCTCATACCCCAGCTATCGGCCCTGCTGAACGAAAACGGTATGGCGGTGCTGGAAATTGGCGCCACGCAGGCCGAAGCGGTGGCTGCCATTGCAGCAGAGGCGGGCTTTGGGTCAGAGCTTCGCCGCGACCTCGCTGGAAGGCCTCGATCACTGATCCTGCGATTAGGGCTTGGCAAAGCGGCTCGCAGTGATTAACTCCCCGTCAGACCCTCGGTCCGGCTGTAGCAGCAGGGACCGGGTCTTAACTCCATCATTTGACGTGCGGCGGACGGGAACCGTCGGTTTTGTAGATGGGGAACCACAACGCGCCCTTTCACAACGTTTGGGGTGGCGCGGTGGCGGGGGTCATGCGGCCGGGCGTGCCGGCCTGAAACTAAGGAAGCGGATTTCCTTTGAACCAGAATCGCAACAACAATAATCGCCGCCGCGGTCGTGGTGGCAATCGCGGCCAGGGTGGCGGCAACCAGGGTAACCGGATCGACAGCCGGGCACGCGGTAACGCGCCCCAGCTGCTCGAGAAGTATCGCAAGCTGGCGCATGATGCGTCGCTCAACGGCGACCGGGTGCAGACCGAATACTATCTGCAGTTCGCGGATCACTATTTCCGTGTGATCGCCGACAGCCGCGCCCAGCGGGATGAGCAGCGTCCGCGCCGCGACGATCGCGATGATCGTGACGACCGCGAAGCCGCGTTCGATGAAACGGACGAGGCGGATATCCAGGAAGAACCGGTCCGCAATCGTCGTTCACGTGATGACGAAGCGCCTGTTTCGGGCGAAGGCGAGCCGGGTGCCGAGGGTGACGAGGTTCAACCCGAAGAACGTAATCCCTTTATCCGTCAGGCGCGCGCGCCCCGTGCACGTTCGCGCAGCCGCAGCCAGCCTGCCGAAGACGCGGGAGCCAACGAGGGAAGTGGTTTCGACGCTTCCGCTCTGCCGCCCTCTATCGCGCGTGAGGAAGAAGTCCCCAAGCGCGCACCCCGCACCCGGACTCGTCGGGCCCGCCCGGCGGACGAAGACGGCGGTGAAACGCTGGAAGTGGTTGGCTGATCGAAGCCAGCTCTTGCACCGCGCGGCGCAGCGCGCCACGGACGTTGCATGTCGCGCGCTGCCGGACTTTGGGGAGCCTTCGGTGCCAGTTTCTGGCAACCGATAATCCGTTACCCGCGCCTCGCCGCGATAATATTGGGCGTGGCTGCGGCGACTGGATTCCAGCCGCTCGGCTGGTGGCCGATGGCTGTCGCGGCCATGGCTTTGTTCGCGACGCTGGTGGCCGGTGCGGCCGATATCAGGCGCGCCGCCGTGCTCGGCTGGCTGTTCGGGCTGGGCCATTTCACGCTCGGCAATAACTGGATCGCCACGGCTTTCACGCATCAGGCGGAAATGCCCGCTTTTCTGGGCTGGTTCGCCGTCCCGCTGCTCTCGCTTTATCTCGCGCTCTACCCAGCGTTGGCGGCGCTCGGCGCACGGGCCATTGCGGGGAGAGCGGAAAGCACGTGCAGCGGGTGGGCTTTTGCCTTCGCCTTTGCGGGGTGCTGGACGGTGTCGGAAATGCTCCGCGCGTCCGTGTTCACCGGTTATGCGTGGAACCCGTTTGGCATGGTCTTTCTCGGTGCATTCAGCCGGCCGGGGCTTGCTGCGCTGGCGCCGTGGATGGGAACATACGCCCTGTCCGGGCTGGCCGTGCTGCTGGCAGCTACGCTGGCCCTGCTGGTGCGCGAGAGGCGGCCTGTTGCCGCGCTGGCCGTGGCCGTGCTGGCAGCCGTGGGCATGGTCTTGCCGCCCGCCGGCGCAGCGCGGCAGGGAACAGTGCCGTTCACGTTGGTGCAGCCGGGCCTCACACAGGACAAGCTGACCGACCCCTTTCACTACGAAGCCAATTTCGTCGTGCTGGCGCGCAACAGCGTGCGGCGGCAGGCGGACGAGCGCCGTCTGGTGCTGTGGCCCGAGTCCGGGCTCGCCGACTATCTGCGACCTGGCTATCCGCAGCGCTATTACGATCGGATGACCGCGTTCGCCGACCCGGCACTGGCGCGTAAGCGGATCGGCGAAGTGATCGGGCCGGGTAGCGTGCTGCTGACGGGCGCCGTGGATCTGGAGATCGAGGATGGCTACGCAGCCGGTGCCTATAACGCGGTTACCGCGATAGACGGGCGCGGCGACATTGTTGGCGGATATGCGAAGGCGCATCTGGTGCCTTACGGTGAATACCTGCCGATGCGTCCGTTGCTGGAACCGCTGGGGTTGACGCGGCTGGTTGCAGGCACGATCGATTTCATCCCTGGCCCCGGCCCGCGCAATCTCGATCTCGGCAGCTTTGGCATGGCCGGGGTGCAGATATGCTATGAAATCGTTTTTTCCGGAGAAGTGGTGAACCGGCTTGAGCGGCCGGATTATATTTTCAATCCTTCCAACGATGGCTGGTTCGGCCGCTTTGGTCCACCGCAGCACTTGGCGCAGGCGCGTATGCGCGCGATCGAGGAGGGGCTGCCCGTACTGCGCGCCACCACTAGCGGGATCAGCGCGGTGATCGATGCGCGGGGAGTGGTGCGCGCCTATCTACCGATGAACCGTGCGGATCGGATCGACGGACTTCTGCCGCCTGCTGCCGAGCCTACACCCTTTTCGCGGCTAGGGCTGATCCTGCCGTTTCTATGGGCGATGGTTTTCCTTTGTGCCGCGCTGGTTGCGTATGGCCGGGGCCATCGTTATCCCTCCCGCTCCCACATTCCCGCGGCTTAGCCCGCTTTTCAGGAACACGGCTGAATGCGTCAAAGCTATCTGTTCACGTCCGAAAGTGTGTCCGAAGGCCATCCTGACAAGGTTTCTGACCAGATTTCCGACGCGATCGTCGATCTGTTCCTGTCTAAAGACCCTGAAGCGCGGGTCGCCTGTGAAACGCTGACGACGACCCAACTGGTCGTGCTCGCTGGGGAAATCCGCTGCAAGGGCGTGTACGAGAACGGCGAATGGGCGCCCGGCGCGCTGGAGGAGATCGAGAAGGCCGCGCGCAATACGGTGCGAGAGATCGGTTATCAGCAGGACGGCTTCCACTGGGAAACGCTGCGGTTCGAGAACAACCTGCACGGTCAGTCGGCGCATATCGCGCAGGGCGTGGACGCCAGCGGCAACAAGGATGAGGGCGCGGGCGACCAGGGCATCATGTTCGGTTTCGCGTGCGACGAGACGCCCGACCTGATGCCGGCGACGCTGGATTACAGCCACAAGATTCTGGAGCGCATGGCGGCGGACCGTCATTCGGGCGCAGCCCCGTTCCTGGAGCCCGACACCAAGAGCCAGGTCACGCTCCGGTTCGAGGGCGGCAAGCCGGTAGCCGCCACCGCCATCGTGGTTTCGACCCAGCACGCCCCGGGTTACGATCAGGGTGAGAAGGAGGCGCAGCTTCACGCCTATGTGAAGCAGGTAGTGGCTGACGTGCTCCCGGCGGAGCTTCTTTCGGACCAGACCGAATATCACATCAACCCCACGGGCAGCTTCGAGATCGGCGGGCCTGATGGTGATGCGGGCCTTACCGGACGCAAGATCATCGTTGATACTTATGGCGGCGCAGCCCCGCACGGTGGCGGCGCGTTCAGTGGCAAAGATCCGACGAAGGTGGACCGCTCGGCCGCCTACATCACGCGTTACCTGGCCAAGAACATCGTGGCGGCTGGCCTGGCCAAACGCTGCACGATCCAGCTTGCCTATGCGATCGGCGTTTCGAAGCCACTGTCGCTTTACGTCGATACGCACGGCACCGGCACGGTGGGCGATGACCGCATCGAGGCGGCGATCAAGAGTATCGACAAGCTGGGCGGACTGACCCCCCGCGGTATCCGCACGCATCTGGGCCTGAACAAGCCGATCTATCGCAGGACGGCCGCTTACGGCCACTTCGGCCGCAAGGCGGAAGGCGACTTCTTCCCGTGGGAGAAGACCGATCTGGTGGACGATCTGAAGGCTGCGCTGGCCTGATAGGTGAGTGGCAGAGGCTTCAGGCCGCTGCCGCTGCCTGCACCGCCGCCGAATCCCTTGCTAGCCGACGGGCAGCCAGCAGGTAATGCAGGCCAGCCCAGACGTAGAACCCGCCCGCGATCGCCATGGCGACGACCAGCCCCTGACCCGCGCCGTGGATCGGTGCCATGGTGTCGCTCAGCCATCCGAGCAGGATGGGTCCGATCGCGCTGGCGAGGCCGTAGATCACGTTGAGAATGGCGAAGCAGGTCACGCGCATGCGCGGATGCATCAGGTTCTGCAGCGCGGCGTAAGTAACACCGAGATATCCGAAGTTGAGGAAGGTCGCCACGCCGACGAGGCCGAGCAGCGGCATCAGATCCTCGCGAGTGATGGCGAAGGCATAGATCGGGCCGCCAAGTATCAGGCACACCGCCGGAACCAGCGCGTAAGAGGCCGGGGACTTCGCCCCCAACCGATCAGCCAGCCAACCGCTGCCCAGCACGGAAAGCGCGGCGGGCAGACTGGCGATAACGCCGGAATACATTCCTGCCTGAGCCAGCCCCAGTTCGAACTTGCGGATCATCAGCGAGGTGAAGAAATAATTCACCCCGAAACCGATCATGGCCGCCATCGCCGATCCGATAACCAGATTGCGGGCGCTGGGCAGAGCAAAAAGTCGGCGCAGCACTTCGCCGAATGGCGGCACATCATCATCCGCAACGACGCTGTCATAGCGGCCCCGGGGCGGCTCCGCCACGAACAGCCATATCAGCACCGCCAGAAACACGCCGGGCAGCGCGGCGATCAGAAACGTGAATCGCCAGTCGTATTCCTGCGCAATCCACGCCCCGCCGACGAAGCCGATGAAGGCCCCCAATGGTGGGGCCAGCATCAGGACGGAAATGGCCAGACCGCGCTTGCCCGCGGGAAAATAGTCCGCAATCACCGATTGCAGGCTGGGTAGGCCGATCGCTTCGCCAAGACCCACGCCCATGCGGGCGACAAGAAGTTGCGCCCAGCCCGTGGCCCAGCCACAGGCGGCAGTCGCGGCGGACCAGATCAGCGTGCCGAACGAGATCAGCGACAGGCGCCGTATTCGTTCAGCATATCGCGCGATCACCAGCCCGGCACCAATGTTGAGTATGGTGAAGGCCATGGCCATGAGGGAAACCTGCGTGTCGGTGAGCTGGAATTCACCTTTGATCGGTTCCACCAGCACGTTGACCACGATCCGGTCGATAAAGCCCACTGTGTTGATCGCCATCAGCAGGGCGAGCGCCAGCCACGGCGAATCGAGGCGCATCGAGTTTTTCATGAATTCCCTCTCCGGCCCGCTCGAACGGCGGTATCAGGCAGCTTGGCAAGGTTGGCGCGGGTTGGCGAGAGCCGATTGCCGAAACGCGCTATTTTGATTGGCGGAAATCCGCTGTGATCGTTCCGGCGGCGGCCAGTTCCGCCTCGTGGCTTTCTTCGCGCCAGGTTTCGGCCAGCGCCTGCGTTTCCCACTCTGCCATTGCGGGATGGGCAATCACCCTTTCCACCCACTGCCGCCCTTGCCCGACGTCGAGGCCATAAGTGCGTACGCGATAGGCGACCGGGGCGTAGAAAGCGTCAGCGGCGGTGAATCGGTCACCGGCCAGCCAGGGGCCGCCGAAGCGATCCGCGTTTTGTTCGAAGATCTCGCGAAGTCGGGACACATTACGTTGCAATGTGGGTGATATCGGGTGAAGTAAGACCCGCACGCCGACATTCATCGTGCAATCGTTCCGCAGAGCGGCGAAACCACCGTGCATTTCCGCGACGATACTTTGAGCGAAAGCCCGCGCTTCGGCTTCATCCGGCCAAACGCCGGGATGGCGATCCGCGAGGTAGAGCGTGATGCCCAGCGAATCCCACACGCGGCGTTCGTTGTCGATCAGCAGCGGCACTTGCCCGGTAGGGGAGAAGGCGCGGAAATCGGCGTAGTTGTCCGGCTTCGCAAACGGCTCCACCCGATCTTCGAACGGAATGTCGAGCGCCTTCATCAGCACCCATGGGCGCAGCGACCAGCTGGAATAGTTCCGGTTGGCGGTTACCAGCGTATAGCCCATTCAACCGCCTCCCTTCACAATCGTTACCCCAGCGGTTCGTACCGGGCGGACGTCTTTTCCGCCACCTCCTGCGCGGAGATGCCGGGCGCCAGTTCGATCAGTCGGAATGGGCTGCCGTGATCGGGGCGCTGGAATACGGCGAGATCGGTTATCACCATGTCCACCACGTTCTGTCCGGTCAGCGGCAATGTGCATTCCGGGATGAACTTGGGCGTGCCGTTCTTCGAGACGTGTTCCATCACGACGATGATTTTCTTGACGCCCGCGACCAGATCCATCGCGCCGCCCATGCCCTTCACCAGCTTGCCGGGGATCATCCAGTTGGCGATGTCGCCCCGCTCGCTGATCTCCATTGCGCCCAGCACCGTGAGGTCGATGTGGCCGCCGCGGATCATCGCGAAGCTGGCGGCGCTGTCGAAATAGGCTGACTGTGGCAGCTCGCTGATCGTCTGTTTGCCGGCATTGATCAGGTCGGCGTCCACTTCGTCCGGATAAGGGAACGGGCCGATGCCCAGCATCCCGTTCTCGGATTGCAGCGTCACTTCCATCCCGGCGGGGATGTGGTTCGCCACCAGAGTGGGGATGCCGATGCCGAGGTTGACGTAGAAACCGTCTTCCAACTCCTGCGCGGCGCGGGCGGCCATCTGGTCACGGGTCCAGCCTTTGGTCAGGCCATCGTGGGCAGTCATCAGGCAACCTCCCTTTCCCGCGTGGTCACGAATTCGATCTTCTTGTCATAGGGCGCGCCGACAATGATCCGCTGCACATAGACGCCCGGCAGGTGGATGCAGTCAGGATCGAGGCTGCCGACGGGGACGATTTCCTCCACCTCCACCACGCAGTGCTTGCCGCAGGTCGCGGCCGGAAGGTTGAAGTTGCGGGCGGTCTTGCGGAATACGAGGTTGCCGGTTTCATCCGCCTTCCACGCCTTGACGATCGACAGGTCTGCGAAGATGCCGCGTTCAAGGATATATTCCTGGCCGTCGAAGACCTTGGTTTCCTTGCCTTCCGCCACCTGAGTGCCGACACCCGTTTTGGTATAGAAGCCGGGAATACCCGCGCCTCCTGCACGCATTCTTTCGGCCAGTGTGCCTTGCGGGCAGAATTCCACCTCGATCTCTCCGGCGAGATACTGGCGTTCGAATTCCTTGTTCTCGCCGACGTAGGAGGAGATCATCTTGCCGACCTGCTTTGTCCGCAGCAGCTTGCCGATGCCCTCGTTGTCGATCCCGGCGTTGTTGCTGGCGAACGTGAGGTTCTTCACCCCACTGGTTTCGATGGCGGAGATCAGCCGTTCAGGCACGCCGCACAAGCCGAAACCCCCGGCGGCGATGAGCATGCCGTCGAACAGAAGCCCGTCCAGCGCGGCGGCTGCATCGGGATAGAGCTTTTTCATCGAAACCTCCTGAAGGGAGAGCTGACGCATAGTGGCCGGGCCGAATGCTGTCACGATTGGGTAGAAAGGGATACCGCGAAGTTTCCGCATGACGGAATCGTCATGTTGCAATGCAGCATATCTGGCCGAAACTGAGAAGACCCAGAGATGCTTATATCGGTGTAGATTAAAATTCTATTTTAGATCAAAATCTTACGAGAGAGTTGCATATTTTTCAACCTCAGTTGCGGTTTTCGCACTTGCGAAAATCCGGCCCATCCAGCACTTAGAGCCTGCCTTTCAGGCATCCTCTCCCAAAACTTCCAAGGCCCGGCCGGCAACGGTCGGGCCTTTTTTTATCTTGCTTCCGGACCGGCTATTAGCCCGCCGTGTGCCGGGCGCTTTGCCTGTCGCGGCACTTTCGCTTGCTACGGCGGTTTGCATTCCGGGCTGCGCATTCCTAGCTTCGCGGTCAACAGCAACGAGGCGAGAGGGCAATGGCGGAAGCGGACGCAGCGACACTCGAGAAGGGCACGGTGCGACTTCAGGTCGCCGCCGCCCGCCAGGAAGAAAGCGGCCGGGGCGTGGCCCGTATGCCGCGATCCGTATTCCAGACGCTGGGCATCACCGAAGGCGACATCGTGGAGATCGAAGGCAAGCGGGTGACCGCGGCCGTCGCTTCCCAAGCATATGCCGAAGACGAATCGCTGGAGGTTGTCCGTCTGGACGGCTTGCAGCGCGCCAACGCCGACACCGCATCTGGCGAGCATGTGCAGATTCGCCGTGCCGAATCCCGCCCGGCCAGCCGTGTGGTATTCGCGCCAGCCCAGCGCGAGATGCGCCTGCAGGGGCCGAGCGAGGCGTTGAAGCGCGTATTCTTCAAGCGGCCGCTGGTCGCCGGCGATCTGGTGGCCACGCATGGCCAGCAGCCGGTCAACAACGTGCCCGCCGATGTGCGCCGCATGTTCAACGCCCCCGCCTACGCGTTGACGCAGATTCGCCTGCAGGTGGTTTCCACCGTGCCCAAGGGCATCGTCCACATCGACGAGAACACCGAGGTGGAACTGCGCGCGGAGTTCGAGGAGCCTCGCGATAGCCGCGGCATCATCAACTATGACGATGTCGGCGGCATGGACGAAACCATCAAGGCCTTGCGCGAGATGGTGGAACTGCCGCTCCGTTATCCAGAGCTGTTCACCCGGCTGGGCGTCGATCCGCCCAAGGGCGTGCTGCTGCATGGCCCGCCCGGCACCGGCAAGACCAGGCTGGCGCAGGCCGTCGCCAATGAAAGCGATGCTGCGTTCTTCATTATCAACGGGCCCGAGATCATGGGTTCCGCCTATGGCGAGAGCGAGCGGCGCCTGCGCGAAGTGTTCGAGGAGGCGGAGCGGTCCCAGCCCGCGATCGTGTTCATCGACGAGATCGATTCGATCGCGCCCAAGCGGCAGAACGTTACCGGCGAGGCGGAGAAGCGGCTGGTCGCCCAGTTGCTGACCCTGATGGATGGCTTGCAAGCGCGCACCAATCTGGTCGTTATCGCCGCCACCAACCGGCCCGACGCGATTGACGAGGCGCTGCGCCGCCCCGGCCGCTTTGACCGGGAAATCGTGATCGGCGTGCCCGACGAAAGCGGACGGCGCGAGATTCTGGCCATCCATACGCGCGGCATGCCGCTGGGCGATGGCGTGGACCTGAAGGAACTGGCGCGCAGCACCCATGGCTTCGTCGGTGCTGATCTGGCCGCGCTTGCGCGGGAAGCGGCCATAGAAACCGTCAGGCGGATCATGCCCCGGCTTGATCTGGATGCGCGAACGATCCCGCCCGAGGTGCTGGAAACACTACAGGTCGAGAAGGACGATTTCCGCGAAGCGCTGAAGCGTGTGCAGCCGAGCGCGATGCGGGAAGTCATGGTGCAGGCCCCCACCGTCGGCTGGGCTGACATCGGCGGCGTGGACGAAGCGGAAGAAAAGCTGCGCGAAGGCGTGGAACTGCCGCTAAAGAACCCTGCGGCGTTCGAGCGGATCGGCATCCGCCCGGCCAAGGGCTTCCTGCTTTACGGCCCGCCGGGCACCGGCAAGACACTGCTGGCAAAGGCCGTTGCCAAGGAGGCAGAGGCTAACTTCATTTCGATGAAGAGTTCCGACCTGCTGTCCAAATGGTACGGTGAAAGCGAACAGCAGATCAGCCGCATGTTCGCCCGCGCGCGGCAGGTGGCGCCCTGCGTGATCTTCATCGATGAAATCGACAGCCTTGTGCCCGCGCGCGGCACCAGCGGCAACGAGCCGCAAGTGACGGCGCGCGTGGTGAACACCATTCTGGCCGAGATGGACGGGATGGAGGAATTGCAATCGATCGTGGTGATCGGCGCGACCAACCGTCCGGGTCTGGTCGATCCGGCACTGCTGCGGCCGGGCCGTTTCGACGAACTGGTCTATGTCGGCGCACCAGATGAGCCGGGGCGGCTGCACATTCTGGGCATTCACACCCGCAACATGCCGCTGGCGAAGGACGTGGACCTGGCCGGGCTGGCGGCGCGGACCGAGCGTTATACCGGGGCCGATCTGGAAGACGTGGTGCGCCGCGCCGGCCTGATCGCCATCCGCGCACGGGGCGAGGCCGCCAATGAGGTGACGGCGCAGGACTTTGAGGAAGCGCTGGAAGACAGCCGGCCCACCGTGACCGAACAGATGGAGCTGGAATATCGCGCCATGCGCGGCGAGCTGAAGCGCCGTGCGATGGAAGTGCGCGAAATCGGCTTCATTCACGAAGGCATGCTGGAATCCACCCGTGACAGGAAACACGGGCCGGATAGCTGAGGACGTGATCGGCCCTCTCCCATACCGGGAGAGGGCCAAGCTGCCTTAGCGCATCAACCCGCCGATGATGTTGCGGACGAAGCGCCCGGCCAATGGCCCGGCAATATCGGTCGCGAGCGAACCAAGGCCGGAGCTTAGCGCGGTCTTGGCCGGGTTCGCGCGGGATTTGCGGCCGGTGATTGCCCCCGCCGCGATAGCGGCGCCCGAACTCGTCGCCGCACCGGTGGCGCGGGAGAGGGCCTTGCCCCAGATGTTGGTGCTCTTTCGTTCGCGCTTGCGGACTTCTTCCTCACCCTGTTCCGCGACTTCGGCGGCGGTGGCTGCGGCATCAGCGGCTTTCTGCGCCAGCACTTCCTCTGCGCTCTCTCGGTTGATCGCCGTGTCGTATTTACCGGCCAAGGGGCTGATCGACTGGATGATCGCCCGTTCCTTTTCCGTGACCGGCCCCAAACGGCTGTGTGGCGGTTTGATCAGCGTGCGCTGAACCACGGACGGCGCGCCGTCTTCCATCAGGGTGGAAACCAGCGCCTCACCCACTTTCAATTCGGTGATCGCGGCGGCGACGTTGAGATCGGGATTGATGCGGAAGGTTTCAGCGGCGGCCTTGATCGCTTTCTGGTCGCGAGGGGTGAAAGCGCGCAGCGCGTGCTGTACCCGGTTGCCGAGCTGGCCCGCCACTTCTTCCGGCACGTCGATCGGATTCTGGGTGACGAAATAGACGCCTACGCCCTTGGAACGGATCAGGCGGACAACCTGCTCGATCTTGTCCTGCAAAGCCTTGGGCGCATCGTCGAACAGCAGGTGCGCCTCGTCGAAGAAGAACACCAGCTTCGGTTTATCGGGATCGCCGACTTCGGGCATCACCTCGAACATTTCAGCCAGCAGCCACAGCAGGAAGGTGGCGTAGAGCTTAGGGCTGCGCATCAGCTTGTCGGCGGCGAGAATATTGATGATCCCGCGCCCCTGATCGTCGGTGCGGATGAAATCCTCTATTTCCAGCGCTGGCTCGCCGAAGAATTGCGCGCCACCCTGGCTTTCCAGAGTCAGCAACTGGCGCTGGATCGTGCCGATCGTGGCCTTGGTGACGTTGCCGTATTTGGTGGTCAGCGCACCGGCGTTTTCCGCCGTATAGGCCAGCATGGATTGCAGGTCGGGAAGATCGAGCAGCAGCAGCCCTTCGTCATCCGCGTGCCGGAATACGATGTTGAGCACGCCTTCCTGCGTTTCGTTCAGATCCAGCAGGCGGGCCAGCAGCAGCGGCCCCATTTCCGAAACCGTGGTGCGGATCGGATGGCCCTGTTCGCCATAGAGATCCCAGAAAACCGCCGGGTTATCGGCGTAGGTATAGTTTTCGAGGCCGATCTCTTTCGCCCGCGCTTCCAGCTTGTCGGCGTTCTTGAATGTGGGCGACCCTGCCATGCAGACGCCCGACAGGTCGCCTTTCACGTCGGCCAGGAACACCGGCACCCCGGCGGCGGAAAAATCTTCCGCCAGCCCCTGCAAGGTCACGGTCTTGCCGGTGCCGGTCGCCCCGGCGATCAGCCCGTGGCGATTGGCCCGCGAGAGTTCGAGCACTTGCCGCTCACCATTGGCACCCAGTCCCAGGAAGATCGACGTCATCTCAACTCCACAATCTCGGACCCCCGGTTCGTCTGCCCGAGGGTTCGCCGCGCGGTCAAGCGATAGACATGCGCCGATTTGCGGCTAGAGCGCGGGAGATGGCCGCAGCCGAACCCTTCGTCCTGCTCGATGATGCGCGCGCACAGGGTGCGAGCGATGCCCGGCTGTTCGAGAACCCACGCGAAGTTTTCGTCGCCCGCCGTCCGGAAGAGGTCGTGACGGTGCTGGAAGCGGCGGATGCCGCCCGCCGGGCCACGGGTGGAACGCTGGCCGGTTATCTCGCCTATGAGGCCGGGCTGGCGCTGGAGCCTAAACTGGCCCCGTTGGCCGATGCGCGCAGCGGCGCGGATGGCCCGCTGCTGTGGTTCGGCCTGTTCGATAACGTCACCCGCATCCCTGCCGCCGAGGTGCCGCAGTGGCTGGCTGCGAAAGCACCCGGTCCGGCCAGCATTGGCCCGCTGGACCCGCAGATTTCGACCGGCGCCTATCTCGCCGCGTTCGATGCCTTGCAGGAGGCGATCCATGCGGGGGACATCTATCAGGCCAATCTGACGATGCCGCTGGGCGGCGCGGCGAATGGCGATCCGCTGGCCATCTATGCCGCGATCCGCCCTGCCGCCAACGCCGGTTATGGCGGGCTGATCTTCGATGGGTCGCACTGGTTGCTGAGTTTCAGCCCGGAGCTGTTCTTCAGCCTGAAAGGCGATGCTGCGCGCTGCAAGCCGATGAAAGGAACCCGTCCGCGCGGGCGCGATGCGGCAGAGGATGCCGCCTTGTCGGAGGAACTGGCCGCGTCGATCAAGGATCGGGCCGAGAACCTGATGATCGTCGACCTGATGCGAAACGATCTGAGCCGTGTGGCTGTGGCCGGATCGGTGCGGGTGGAGCAGCCGTTCCACGTCGAGACTTATCCCACCGTCCATACCATGACGACGACCGTCTGCGCGCAGTTGCAGCCAGGCCTTGGTGCGATGGATATGATCCGGGCTTTGTTCCCTTGCGGATCGATCACCGGCGCGCCCAAGATTCGCGCGATGGAACTGATCGGAGAGGTGGAGCGCGATGCGCGCGGCCCCTATTGCGGGGCAATCGGCCGGATCGACGCCAATGGCGATGCCGCCTTCAACGTGGCGATTCGCACGGTGCATCTGACACCCGGAGAGAACGACCGGCATCACGCCGTGCTGGGCGTGGGCGGGGCGATTGTGGCCGATAGCGACGGTATGGCCGAATGGCGCGAATGCCTGGTGAAGGGCGGATTCGCGCGCGGGGCAGCCGCCGGGTTCGACCTGATAGAGACGATGCGATTCGACCCGCAGGATGGTATCCCCCTGCTGGAGCGGCACATCGCCCGTATGAAGGATAGCGCGGCGGAACTGGGCTTTTCTTTTGACCGGCACGAGGCGCGCAACCGCATTCAGGCGCTGTGTTTCGAGCTGGAGGCTCCCGCCCGCCTGCGGCTGGTGCTTGCGCGCGGCGGGGGTCTGTCGCTGGAGGCTGCGCCTCTGCCTGCACCGATTGAGGGCGTGGCGCACTGCATCGCGTTGCCGATGCCGGTCGTTTCCGGCGACTGGCGGTTGCGCCACAAGACCAGCGACCGCAGCTTTTATGAAGAGGCACTGGCCTTCGCGCAGGCCCAAAACGCGCGTGAGGCGCTGTTCGTGCGCGAGGATGGACTGGTCACCGAAGGCAGTTTCACCAATCTGTTCGTGGAACGGGAGGGCAGGCTGCTGACTCCGCCGGTCGCGCTGGGCCTGCTGCCCGGCGTGCTGCGGACCGATCTGCTGGAAAGCAGCCGCGCCGTTGAGGCGGAATTGGCGCTGGCCGACCTCGCTGACGGTTTTTTCATCGGCAACGCGTTAAGAGGCCTGATGCCAGCGAGGATCGCGTCATGAGCAAGGAACATCTGAGCACGGCCCTGCGCCGTATTGCCGCATCGCCGACCACCGCGATGACCGACCGTGCCACCGCTCTGCGCGAGGTGGGGCAGGACATCATCTCGCTGTCTGTGGGAGAACCTGACTTCGCGACCCCGCCGCATGTAATAGAGGCGGCGAAGGCGGCGTTGGATGCGGGGGCGACCAAATACACGCCCGTCACCGGCACGTTACGGCTCAAGCAGGCCGCCGCGCTGCATTTCCGCCGCGATCTGGGCATCGATACCCGGCCGGAGCAGGTGATCGTGACCGCCGGCGGGAAGCAGGCGATCTTCGAAGCGCTGGCGGCGACCGTGAGCGAGGGGGACGAGGTGATCGTGCCCAGCCCATGGTGGGTCAGCTATCCGCAGATGGTGCGTTTTGCCGGGGGCAAAGTGGTGCCCCTGATCACCCACCCGCATCACGGTTTCCGCTTCGATCCGGGCGAGTTCGAGGCGCTGATAACCCCGCGCACGAACTGGCTGTTGCTGAACAGCCCCGGCAATCCCACCGGAGCGGTCTATCCCGAAGCAATGCTGCGCGGGATCGCGGAAGTGTTGCGGCGGCATCCGCAGGTGCTGGTCCTGTCCGACGATATCTACGCGCCGCTGAACTATTCATCGGAACCGCACAGCACCCTCGCCGCGCTGGCGCCCGATCTGGCCGATCGCATCTGCACGGTATCCGGCGTTTCCAAGAGCCACGCGATGACGGGCTTCCGCATCGGCGTCGCCACCGGGCCGGACTGGCTGATAGAGGCGATGGGACGGCTGCAATCGAACGCCAGCGGCAACCCGGCTGCCGTCAGCCAGGCAGCCGCGGTGGCCGCTTTCGAAGGCCCGCAGGATTTCCTGGGCGAATGGCGGGAGCGTTTCCGGGCGCGGCGCGATCTGGTGGTCGCGGCGGTGAACGCCATCGACGGGCTGTCCACGCCAGTGCCCGACGGGGCGTTCTATTGCTTCATCGATGCCAAGCCGCTGATGGATCGTTTCGGCGGGGATGACAGCAAGCTGGCGCTGCATCTGCTGGAACACGGCGTGGCGGTGGTCGCGGCCAGTGCGTTCGGTGGCAAGAACGGTTTCCGCATCAGTTTCGCTGCGGATGAAGCGGTGCTGGAAGAGGCGATGCGGCGAATCGCGGCGGCGCTGGCCTGAAGTCCGTTCGCGCTTCGACAAGCCGCCTCTGACGGGCTAAGCGCCCGGAATGACCATTCCTATTCTGTTCGAAGACGGCGAAGCTCTGGTGATCGACAAGCCGGGCGGCCTGCCGATAGAACGGCCCCGCGCCGGCGGGCCGTCGCTGGAAGATCATCTGGATGATCTGAAGCTGGGCTTCCAACGCGCGCCGATGCCTGTTCACCGGCTGGATACCGATACGTCCGGTTGCCTGTTGCTGGCCCGCAATCCCAAGGCGTTGAAGCGGTTTTCAGCTGCGTTCGAAGCGAAGCAGGTAAGCAAGCGCTACCTCGGTATTCTGGCGGGTGTGCCGACCACGACCGAAGGCACGATCGAACTGTCGCTCAGCAAAATCAGCAGTGCGGAGAAGGGCTGGCGGATGATCCCGGCGCGCAAGGGCAAACCTTCCATCACTCATTGGCGGGTTGTGGGCGAAACCGGTGGTCGTGCGTTGGTGGAGTTCAGGCCTGAGACTGGCCGGACGCACCAGATTCGCGTCCATTCCGCCAGCGGCATCGGTCTGCCGCTGCTGGGCGATCCGGTTTATGGCGACGGCAAGGGTGCGCGGCGCACCATGCTTCACGCCGCGGGTCTGGAAATCACGCGAGAGGGGAAGCCCCCGGTGATAGCCGTTTCGCCGTTGCCCGCTGATTTCACCGCACTCGGCTTTGCCGATGGATGAGACGGTCGCCCGCGCGCTGGCGCTTGCGGAGGAGAGCTTCATCGCTGCTTCCGGGCCGGGCGGGCAGAACGTCAACAAGGTGGCGACGGCGGTGCAACTACGGCTGAACGTCTTTGCACTGCGCCTGACGCCTGAAGTATTCCATCGCCTGAAGGCGCTTGCCGGCAGCCGGATGACGGCACGGGGAGAGATCGTAATCGCCGCGCGCCGGTTTCGCACGCAGGAAGCGAATCGGGAGGATGCGCGGGCGCGGCTGGCCGAACTTATCGAACAGGCGCTGGCCGAACCGAAGAAACGCGCGAAAAGCCGTGTGAACCGCGTGGGCAAGGAACAACGCATCAAGTCGAAGAAGGCGCGCGGCGCGGTGAAGGCCGGGCGTGGCAAGGTGGACTGGTGAAGCGCCTCGCGGCTTGACTTTTCCACGGTGGGGACGCAAAGGCGCGCCCGGATGGGCGGCGCCGTGCGCGTCGCCTCTGTTGTTTCGGGCTACCAGAGCCGATCTGGGCGCCCTTGCTGATATTTTGGGAATCAGGCCATGGCGAAGCCCGCTACGATCAAGATCCGGCTGAACTCGACTGCCGATACCGGCTTCTTCTACGTTACCAAGAAGAACCCGCGTAACCAGACCGAGAAGCTGACCTTCCGCAAGTACGATCCGGTTGCGAAGAAGCACGTCGAGTTCAAGGAAGGCAAGATCAAGTAAGCCAGCAGGCTTGCCTGATCTTCGGAACCTGCGGGTTCACAACCTGTTCAATGCCCCGTACCTAGTGGCGGGAGCATGACCATCTTGCACAAACTTTCGTCCGTTTCGCTGCGCGTCGCCCTTGGCGGCGCGCTTGCCGTTGCACTGCCCGCAGCGATCATGATCCCGGCGGTGCCTGCTGCCGCCCAGCGGGCGGATCGGCTGGACGAAGTGGTTGCCGCGCTGCGCGGCATCACCACCATGAAGGCGGATTTCGTCCAGACCGATCGCAACGGGCAGAGCATCGGTGGTACGATCACCATGAAGCAGCCGGGTCGCGTCCGGTTTGAATATGAACCTTCGGCCAAGATGCTGGTAGTGTCGAACGGCAGCCGGCTGACCCTGATCGACTATCAGGTGAATCAGCTTGAATCCTGGCCCATCGGCAATTCGCCGCTGGGCGCGCTGCTCGATCCGCGCCGGGATGTGAAGCGTTATGGCAAGCTGATGCCCACCTCCAACCCCAACGTGGTCAGCGTGGAGGTCAAGGATACCAGCAAGCCCGAATACGGCGTTTTCACGATGATCTTCACGCGCGACAGCGCCGCCCCCGGCGGGTTGAAGCTGGCAAGCTGGGTCGCGCTGGACGCGCAGAACAAGCGCACCACCGTGCGGCTTTCAAACCATCGTTATGGCGTGTCCGTTCCAGACAGCACGTTCACTTATCGCGACCCGCGCCGCACCACCCGTCGCCCGCGCTGAACGGCTGGCGGGCGAAATGACTGCCGCTTGCGACCAGTCGCAGAAGGCATTCATTTACCAGAAAGCAGAGCATTCGTAGAATTTGATCGTTCGGTGGCGAGAGGCGGGTTTCCCCCCTGTTGCCCTGCCTCGCGAGAGACGCCGCCGGACAAGCGTGACGAACGCTCAAACGAAACCCCCGTCGCAATGCCCCCGCGACGGGGGTTTTTTGTGCCCAGTGCGAGGGTCTGATCAAAAAGAGGCGCGCCCGCGTGCTTGCCGCGCCCACGCTCCCTATCTATCCCCCCGCCATGGTCTCTATCGCCACCTGGAACATCAATTCCGTCCGCCTGCGTATCGATCAGGTCACGCGCTTTCTGGAGCAGGAGCAGCCCGATGTGCTGTGCCTGCAGGAAATCAAGTGCCGTGAGGAGCAGTTCCCCCATGCCGCGTTCGAAGCGATGGGGTATGTCCATCGCGCGGTGCATGGCCAGAAGGGCTATCACGGCGTGGCCACAGTCAGCCGCATTCCCTTGCGCGATTTTTCGAAGCACGACTGGCAGGATAACGGCGAGGCGCGCCACGTGGGTGTGGAGCTGCTGGGTGAAGGGCAGGGCCTGATCCTTGAGAATGTCTATATCCCCGCAGGTGGTGACATTCCCGATAGAGAGCTGAATCTGAAGTTCGGCCAGAAGCTGGACTTTCTGGGCCGGATGACCCGCTGGGCGGACGCGCTGGACCGGCCGACCATGATCGTCGGCGATTTCAACATCGCTCCGCTGGAATGCGACGTCTACGATCACAAGGCCTTGCTGAAAGTGGTCAGCCATACGCCCGTGGAGGTCGAAGCGCTGGGCCGTTTCCGCGATGCTCATGGCTGGGTGGATCTGGGCCGCAAGCATATCCCCGCGCCGGAACGAAACTATTCCTGGTGGAGCTACCGTTCATACTGGCGGCAGAAGGATCAGGGGCGGCGGCTGGACCATGTCTGGGCCTCGCCCGAAGTGGCTGCACAATCGCGGGCGCATCGCTTCGTGGAAGAAACGCGCCGGTGGGAACAGCCTTCGGATCATGTGCCGCTGGTGACGGAGCTTTCGCTCTGAGCACGGGTACGCCTTCCGTGTCGCCCTCCCGCCGTGTGGCTCAGGCGGTTGACGCCCTGCGCCATGGATGGCCGGTGGCGATCGGTTCGGCGCCTCTGCTGTTGCCGATCGAGACGGCACCCGGCGCGGCGCGGTCTGGCCTTGCGCTGATTTCCGCTGCGCGCGCGGCGACACTGCGGCTCGCGAATCAGCGGGAGGCGGCCGATCCTCATGCGCCGGTGCTGATCCGGGCGGCCGAACCGATCGATCTTGTCGCCGCGCTGCCGGTGGCCGATCCCGCGCTGGATCTCGATGCACCGCTCAAGGGTCCGTTTCTGGCCGAGACGCTGGAGTGGCGTGATGAAGCTGCGGCGGCGATGGAACTGGCCCGAATCGCCGGTATCCTGCCCGCGTTCCTCGTTGCGCCAGAGCCTGCGGCCGAGCCGGTTGCGCTGGATGCCGAGGACCTTGCGACGTTTCTCGATCCCTCGCGGCTGGCGGTTGCTACACGGGCGCGCCTGCCGGTGGCTGTCAGCGAGCAGGGGGAAATCGTCGTGTTCCGCAGTGCGGACGATACGCGCGAACATGTCGCGCTGGTGGTGGGCCTCCAGTCTTCGGAGCGGATGCCGCTGGTCCGTCTTCATTCCGAATGCCTTACGGGGGACATCCTCGGTTCACTGCGCTGCGATTGCGGGCCGCAGCTCGATCATGCGCTGGCGGCCATGGCGCGAGAGGCGGAAGAGGGCGGCTGGGGCGTGCTGCTCTACTTGAGGCAGGAAGGGCGAGGCATCGGCCTGGTCAACAAGCTGAGGGCCTATCGCCTGCAGGACGAAGGTTTCGATACGCTGGAGGCCAACCGCCGGCTGGGCCTGCCGGCAGAGGCGCGCGACTTCCCCGTGGCGGCGCGGATGCTGGAACTGCTGGGCGTGCCTTCGATCCGATTGATGACCAACAATCCGGAGAAGGTCGCCGCGCTGGAAGCGGCCGGGGTGATAGTGGCGGAGCGGGTGCCGCACGCCCTGCCGCCCAACCCGCACAATGCGCGCTATCTTGCCACCAAACGTGACGAGGCGGGTCATTTGCTATGAAGATCAGGCCTGAACAGGCGGGTGACGAAGCGGCGATCAGACGCGTAACTGCCGCTGCCTTCGCCGATCACCTCCACAGTGCGGGGGCGGAACCGGAGATCATTGAGGCGCTGCGCGATGGGGGCGACCTCACCCTTTCGCTGGTTGCAGAATTGGATGGGGCCGTTGTGGGCCACGCGGCCTATTCGCCGGCAGTGCTGTCGAGCGGTGAGGAAGGCTGGCTGACCCTTGGCCCCATCGCCGTCGAGCCGGGGCGGCAGGGCGAGGGTATCGGGCGCGCGCTGGTGGAAAGCGGGACGCAGCACTGGCGCGATTCCGGAGGCAAGGGGGTGGTGCTGCTCGGCGATCCGGCGCTTTACAGCCGTTTCGGTTTCATTCGCGGGACGCCGCTGCATATCGAGGGCGAACTGGCGGACTATTTCCAGGTGCTACCTTTCACGCACGACATCCCGCCGGCCTCCGTCACTTTCGCCCCGGCATTCCGCCTGACCCGGATGCGTGAGACCTGAGCCCGACGCTCAAGCCCAGTGAGGCATGACCTCTGTTGCGAACAAGTCCGCAGAGGTCAGCGCCGCATCCGGTGGAAGAGTGCCGAACATCAGCGCGGAAACGAAATAGGTTATTCCGTTCTCCGCTTCCCGCTCCACGAAAGCGCGAACTGTGGTGGGCGATCCGGCGCAGCCGTGGCCCATCGCTTCGGCTTTGTCCCAGTCTTCAGGCAGATGCGCGGCGAGGGGGAAAGGTACCCCGCGATCCTCCCACAAGTGGGCCATACTGGCGCGCCAGTGGGCGTAGGCGGGGCGGGCAAGCCCCTTTGCCTCCGCATCGCTGCTGGCCACGACGATCTGGCGGCTGATGCCGATCAGGGGCATGTCCTGTTCCGCACCGGGGCATTCCGCGCGATAGAGATCCATCGCCTGCCGGGCGCGATTTCCCAGCGCCAGCGTGACCATGTTGACGGCGTTATGCGCGCACCATCGGATCGAAGCCGGGCTGCCCGCGCCATACCATAGCGGCGGATGCGGACGTTGCACCGGGCGCTGAGCCATCGGCACATCGTTGAAGCGCCAGAACTGGCCCTGATGATCCAGCCGATCGGAAGACAGACCCTTCAGCAGTACTTCGAGCGCTTCATCGAAACGGGCCTGCTGTTCCGCCATGTCCAGCCCGTGGAAGCCCAGCTCTATCGAGGAGACGCCGCGTCCCACGCCAAGCTGAAAGCGCCCGTTGGACAGCGCATCGAGCATCGCCACTTCCTCTATCAACCGCAGCGGGTGATAGATCGGCAGCAGGTAGACCAGTGGTCCGAACAATATCCGGTGCGTTCGCTGGCTCAATGCCGCCAGAAGGATACCGGGTGAGGGGGCGGCGCCCAAAGGCGTGCCGTGATGTTCGGCGATGTGATAGCAATGGAAGCCCAGCCGGTCGTAAGCTTCGGCCAGACGCAAGCGGGTTTCGAGATGTTCGGGCAGCGGCAGCCCGCTGTCGTCCAGATGGTCGAACACCCCGAACTTCATCGGCCAGCCCCTCCCGTCACTCTCAATCGCCGTTGCGCCAGCGCCATCCGCCTTTGGTTCGCGCTTTGGCGATCACTACCAGAATCGCCGTGAGGAACACCATGAGGGCGATCAGGCCGATCAGCTCCGCACCGTGCATGTATGGGGCGAGCACGGCCAGCCCGATGATGGCGGCCATGTAGGACAGCAAGAGCACCCACCCCTGCCATGCGATGGGCAGCCCGGCACCATATCCGTAGCTCTTGGGGCGGAACCAGGGTTTATTGTCTGACATTCCTTCCAGCATCTTCACTCTCCCTGTTTGGGCGGCCGTCCGCGTTTGCGTGGTTCGGCCGGTGCGACCCTGATTCCCCGTTTCGCCAAGGCTTCGCGCAGGAGCATTTCCAGTTCCGCATTCACGGAACGCAGTTCCTGCGCCGCCAGCCGTTCGACCGCGTCGTAAAGCCCGGGATCGAGCCGGAGGGGGAAAGCCTTTTTCGGCGCTTGCGCCACGATGCCACCCTTACTGGTACAGCGTGCCCGCGTTCACGACCGGGTTCACCTCACGCTCTCCGCACAGGACGACCATCAGGTTGGAAACCATCGCGGCCCGGCGTTCATCGTCCAGATGGACCACGTCTTCCTCGCTCAACTTGGCGAGCGCCATCTGCACCATGCTTACCGCACCCAAGACCAGTTTTGCGCGGGCCGCGATCACCGCTTCCGCCTGCTGACGCCGCAGCATCGCCCCGGCGATCTCTGGCGCATAGGCGAGATGGGTCAGGCCCGCCTCGTCCACCACGATTCCGGCATGCGACAACCTCTCGTTCAGTTCGACGCGCAGTTCCGCGTTCACGATCTCGCCATCGGAACGCAGCGTCGTCTCGTTCTCCTCGATATCGTCATAAGGATGGCGGGAAGCGACCGTTCGCAGCCCCGCTTCGATCTGGATGTTCACGAACGTCTTGTAATCATCCACGTCAAACGCCGCCTGCGCCGTGTCGGCCACGCGCCAGACCACGTTGCACGCCACCTCTATCGGATTGCCGCGCAGGTCGTTCACTTTCACCCGATCGGAATGGATGTTGTGCTGGCGGACAGAGATCTTCTTGCGCGCGAACCACGGCAAGACCCAGCGCAGGCCCTGCGTGCGTTCCGTGCCGCGATATTCGCCGAACAGCGTGATCACCGCCGAAGTGTTGGGCTGGATCATGAAGAAACCGAACGCGATAAACAGCAACAGGACTGCGCCCACGATCCAGCCGATCAACCAGACCGCAAACGGCTGGCCGTTGTGAGAGGCACCGCCAAACGAGAGGAAAGAGAAAATCGTCCACGCGATCAGCGCCAGCCATACGAACAGCATGAGATAACCGTTCGATGTGTTCGCCGGTGTTTCCCGGCTGCGCTGCATTGCGGATTTCGTTTCGGGCATCACCCATCCCCTTTCGATAAATTATGATATCATATTTATATCAAAAAGGGATGGGGTCAAGCGCGCGTGAGTTGCGGCGTCAGTGGTTGCGGATCACCGTCAGGAAAGCTTCGCCATAGGCGTCGAGCTTGCGCGCGCCCACGCCGGGGATTTCGCCGAGTTCAGCCAGAGAGACCGGGCGGGCCATGGCCATTTCGCGCAGGGTTGCATCGTGGAAGATCACATAGGGCGGCACCTGCGCCTCGCTCGCCAGTTCGCGGCGCAGGGCGCGCAGGGCTTCGAACAGAGGGTCGCCCACGGGGTTTGGCGCCTGTTCACGGCGGCGGCGGTCCTTGCGTGATGGCGGGGGTTGCACGATGGCGACGGGGGCTTCCCCCTTCAGGATTGCGCGCGCGTCACCGCCCAGTTGCAGGCCGCCGTGCTCCGTGGCGATCAGGCTGCCGCGTGCCTGGAGCGCGCGGGCAAGGGGCTGGAGCAGGCGGGCTTCATCCCCGCTGACGATGCCGAAAACGGAGAGCCGATCATGCCCGCGCTGGACCACGCGGTCGTCCGCTGCGCCGGTCAGCACTTTCTGCAAATGCCCGAAGCCGAAGCTCTGCCCGGTGCGGTAGGCCGCGCTCAGCAGTTTGCGCGCCAGTTCCGTGGCGTCGATCACCTCCGGCGCTTCAAGGCAATTGTCGCAGTTGCCGCAACGATCTGGCGGGTCCTCACCGAAATGCCGCAGCAATACCGCGCGTCTGCATCCCGGAGTTTCCACCAGCGAGGCAAGAGCGTCGAGCCGCGCCCGTTCCCCCGCCTGCCGGGTTTCCTCCACTTCACTCAACCGTTGCCGCGCCTGGGCGAAATCGCCCGCCGCCCACAGCATCAGCGCCACCGCGGGATCGCCGTCACGCCCGGCGCGGCCGGTTTCCTGATAATAGCCCTCGATCGATTTCGGGATGCCGGCGTGGGCGACGAAGCGCACGTCCGGCTTGTCGATCCCCATGCCGAAGGCGACGGTGGCGACCATGACCATGTCTTCGCTGGCGACGAAGGCGGCCTGATTGTGGGCGCGTTCCTGTGGCGGGAGGCCCGCGTGATAGGGCAGAACGGGCCGCCCGCTCGCAGCAGCCAGCTTCGTGGCCAGATCCTCCACCTTGCGGCGGGTCGGCGCATAGATGATGCCCGGCCCCGGCTGTTCCGCCAGCAGCTGTTCAAGCTGGCGCATCCCGCCATCGCGGTGGCGGATGGAATAGCGGATGTTGGGCCGGTCGAACCCGGCGACGATCAAACCCTCTGCCGGAATACCGAGCTGGTCGAGAATGTCGGCCCGCGTATGCGCGTCCGCCGTTGCCGTCAGCGCCAGCCGAGGGACCCGCGGAAAAGCATCCATCAGGGGACGCAGCAGGCGATAGTCGGGGCGGAAATCGTGACCCCATTCCGAAACGCAATGCGCTTCGTCCACCGCAAACAGTGCGAGCGGCGCCTGTCCCAGCAGCTCGCGGAAATGGGGCTGGCTGGCCCGTTCTGGCGCGACGTAGAGCAGATCCAGTTCGCCCGCGCGGAAAGCGGCGACGGTGGCGGCGCGATCCTCGTCAACGCTGGTCAGCGTCGCGGCGCGGATGCCGTTGGCCCGGGCGGACCGGAGCTGATCGTGCATCAGTGCGATCAGCGGCGAAACGACAACACAAGTGCCCGGAAGCATTGTGGCGGGAAGCTGATAGGTCAGCGATTTCCCCGCCCCGGTGGGCATGACCGCCAGCGTCGATTGCTCCGCCAGCACCCGTTCTATCACGTGCGCCTGCACGCCGCGGAACTGTTCGAACCCGAACGTGCGGCGCAGTTGTTCCCGCGCTTCCCCGATCCGTTCAGCCATCGCCGCCATGCCGGGGCTGTGACAGATCGAAGCACGGGCGTGAACCGCAACTGCCACGGTTTTGCCGTTTTCTTGAGCCTGAGGCTGGGCTAGGTGGGACGCGACAGGCAGGGCTGCCTGCGAACCGACGACAAAGAGGTGTCCCGATGAAGAAATTCGCCCTGATCGCCGCCGTTTCCGGCGCTTTCGCCCTGGCCGCGTGCGGCAGTTCAGAAGATGCTTCGGAAGATGCGATGGTAGATTCCGTGGAAATGCCGGCTGATGAAGCCATGGCAGGTGTGCCCGATCCAGTGGCTGACGACGTGAGCGACGCGGTGGAAGATGCCACGGCCGATGCCGAGGCGGCGGCCACCCAGACCGCAGAGAAGGCGGCCGACGCCGCACTCGATGCAGTGGCGGATGTCGAGGCTGCTGCCCAGACTGGCGCCGCGCAGTAATCTTGCGTCTGTTCAGATTCTACGGTGCGGGCAGGGCCACAGCCCTGCCCGTAGCATTTGCGGCCATGCTGCTGCTTGCCGGTTGCGAACCTGCGGGGGACGATACCGGCCCCGGCAGCGAGATAATGGGCGAAACCCGTGCATTGAATGACGCGTCGAAGATGCTCGAAACGCGGCCAGTACCGCCTGAGGCGACACCGATGGCCAGCGAAACCGCATCGCCCACCCCCTGACGCGATGTTTTCCGGGCACTGCCCGGCCATGTCGGACGTTTCAGCCATAACATGGCCACGTTCACCGATATCGAGGGCGAGTTTTCAGCCCTTCCCGAAGTGGATCCCGGCGTATTCACCGCGCCGCTGCGCCGCCCCGCGCATGTGGGTGAGGATTGGCTGGAACCGGCGCAGCGCGACTATTCGTCGGACGATGATGCGATCTGGAACGCGCTGTTCGAACGGCAGATGGATATTCTTCCCGGCCGGGCCTGCGGCGCCTTCATGGCTGGATTGCAGAAGCTGCACCTCAATCGCGGCGGCGTGCCGGAATTCGGCCGGCTTTCCGAGGAACTGGACGCGCTGACGGGGTGGAGCGTTGTTCCGGTGCCGATGCTGATCCCGGATCACGTATTCTTCTGGCATCTGGCCAACCGGAGGTTCCCGGCAGGCAATTTCATCCGCACGCGCGAGACGTTCGATTACATACAGGAACCTGACGTGTTCCACGATGTGTTCGGCCATGTGCCCTTGCTGACCGACCCGGTATTCGCGGATTACATGCAGGAATATGGCCGCGCCGGGTGGAAGGCGATGCGGTACAACCGGCTGAAGGCACTTGGCGCGCTCTACTGGTATACCGTGGAGTTCGGACTGATGCGGGAAGGCGGCGATCTGCGGATCTACGGCGCGGGTATTCTGTCAGGCCCGCGGGAAGCTGTGTTCGCGCTGGAAGGTCAATCGCCGAACCGGATCATGTTGAACGTCGATCGGGTGATGCGGACGGACTATGTGATAGACGATCTGCAGCCGACCTATTTCGTGATTGATAGTTTTGCCGACCTCTACCACCAGACGGTGGAGCGGGATTTCGACCGGCTTTACCGAAGCCTCAACCCCGGATTTACCTATGCCAATTCGGCCCTGATCGACGTCGACGATGTGATCAGTCGCGGTACGCAGGAATATCATCTGCGCGGGGGGCGCAGGTCAGGGGCGGAGCCCGTGTGAAATAAAACGACCGGCCCAGCGCGGAGCCGGACCGGTCGTTTCATCACTTGCGTGACGATTACTGCGGCGTGCCGGATTCCTCGACCGCGTCAGCCTTTGCGTCAGCGGATTCGCGCATCGCGTCAGCCTGATTGTCGACCGCTTCTTCGGTGGCGGTGCCATCGGCGGCAGCTTCCATCGCATCAGCCTGAGCGTCAGCGGATTCACGCATCGCATCGGCCTGATCGTCCGCGGCGTTCTCTGCCGCGCTGTCGCAGGCGGCCAGACCAAGGCCCAGTGCGGCGGCGGCGGCGATCGCTACAATCTTCTTCATTGGGAAGTCCCCTTTTGCCTGTTGTTTCGGAACAGCCGCGCAGGGCGCGCCGCTATCTCCCGGTAAACGCACGCTTATAGCGTCCCCGTTCCAATCAACGTGATCCCGGATGGTTCCGGAAATATGGCAAAAATGTGAAAGGTTGAGATCTTAGCGTAGCGTCAGCCATGCAACCGCAGCCGCGCCGATGACGATCCGATACCAGCCGAAGGGCGCAAAGCCATGGCGACTGACATAGGCGACAAAGGCCCGGATCACTGCAAGCGCGACCAGGAAAGCGACGACGAACCCGATCGCGATTTCCGTCCAGCCGACACCACCGGCGGAAGCGAGCTGTTCGTGGCTGTCGAACAATTCCAGCGTCGTGGCGCCGATCATCGTCGGCACGGCCAGGAAGAAAGAGAATTCCGCAGCGGTCTTGCGGCCAACACCCATCGATAGCGCGCCCATGATTGTCGCGCCGGACCGGCTGACGCCGGGGATCATCGCCAGGCACTGGGCGAACCCCACGCCGATCACTTTTTTCAGTGGCAGGTCGCCCACCCCGGTATCTTTGCCGGGCGTGACGGACTTCTCAATGCCGATGATCGCGATGCCGCCCAGGATCAGCGCCCATGCCACCACGGACGGGCTTTCGAGCATCACGTCGATATAGTCCTTCAGCATCAGCCCCAGCACGGCCGAAGGCAGGAACGCGACGAGGATGTTGCGGGCGAAGCGCAGTCCATCCGCTTGCAGGGTCAGCACACCGATGCCGGCATTCCAGAAGGTGCGCCAGTATTGCACGACGACCGCAAGGATCGCGCCGAGCTGGATCACCACGTTGAACGCGGCCCACTGCGCCGAACTGTATCCGAACAGCTCAGAAGCGAGGATCAGGTGGCCGGTGGAAGAGACCGGGATGAATTCGGTCAGGCCTTCGACGATGCCAAGCAGAATGGCGGTAAGGGTAAGTCCCATGGGCCGGGCGTGATGGCGGAGCGGGCGGCGAAGTCAAGCGCCGCCCGCCCATCAGCCTGAGATTTCGCGCACCTTACCAGATATGAACGCGCTCTTCCGGCGGCAGATAAAGCTCATCGCCCGGCTGTATGTTGAACGCCTTGTACCACGCGTCGTGATTGCGGACCGCGCCGTTGGTACGGAACTTCTCCGGACTGTGCGGATCGGTCAGCAGCCGCTGACGCCCCGCCGCCTCACGCTGCATTGAACGCCACACTTGCGCCCACGCGATGAAGAAGCGCTGATCGCCGGTCAGCCCGTCGATAACCGGCGCTTCCTGACCGTTCAGCGACATGCGGTAGGCGCGGTAGGCGAGGCTGAGCCCGCCGACATCGCCGATGTTTTCACCCAGCGTGAAACGGCCATTCACGCATGTGGTGCCTTCGTCATACGGGCAATAGCTGCTGTACTGTTCGGCCAGCCGGTTACCCAATTCGGTGAAGTGGGCGAGATCTTCCGGCGCCCACCAGTCGCGCAGGGTGCCGGTGCCGTCGAACTTGGCGCCCTGATCGTCGAAACCGTGGCCGATTTCGTGCCCGATCACCGCGCCGATGCCGCCATAGTTGACCGCCGGATCGGCATCAGGGCCGAAGAAGGGCTGCTGAAGGATTGCGGCGGGGAACACGATCTCGTTGAATACGGGATTGAAATAGGCGTTCACGGTCTGCGGCAGCATGCCCCATTCGGTGCGATCAACCGGTTTGCCCAGCTTCGAACGGCTGTCCGCCACGGCCCACGCTGTCGCGCGGATGCGGTTGCCGAGCGGGTCGGCAGGTGTGATTTCCAGCCCGTCATACGTCTCGAACTCATCTGGATAGCCGATCTTGGGCGTGAAGGCGTCAAGCTTGGCGATGGCTTCCTTCTTCGTCGCCTCGGTCATCCAGGTATTGTCGGTGATGCTGACGGCCACCGCCTTGCGCAGATTGACGACCAGATCGTCCATCGCCGCCTTGCTTTCTGGCGGGAAGTAACGATCGACATAGAGCTTGCCGAGTTGTTCGCCCAGCATCCCCTCAGTCGAGGCGATCGCCCGCTTCCAGCGCGCTCGCTTCACTTCCTGACCGTTCAGCAGCTTGCCATAGAAAGCGAAATTTGCGTCATCGATGTCGGCTGGCAGCACGGATGCGTTGTTGCTGATGAACTGCGCGATCATGAACGCCTTCAGCGTATCGATGTCGGTCGCGGTCAGCAGCGTCAGCATAGCCGGTGTACCCCCGCCGATACCGTCAAGAATCTCCGGCGTGATCTTGAACTGTTCGACTTCTTCAGCCGTCGGCGGAATCTGCGGGACGAGGAATTCCTGCTGGCCGTCGAATCCTGAAGCGGAGAGTTGGCTTGCCAGCGGGAACTGCGGGACCAGCGCCAGCAGTTCATCACGGGTCAGCTTGTTATAGGTGATGTTGTCATCACGCAGTGACGCGCGGGCCCATTCCAGTTCGGCCACCTGATGCTCGAAAGCATAGATTTTCGCGGCCATGTCAGCCGGGTCGGCGTATCCGGCCTTGCCCAGCAGGAACGCGAGATAGCCTTTGTAGGCGTCCTGGATTTCGCGATTCCGCTCGCTGTCGACCAGATAGAGATCGCGGTCGGGCATGCCCATGCCGTCGAAGCCGATGGAGACGATGTAGCGGTTGGGATCCTTGGGATCGACCGTCACCCCCGCCCCGATCAGGCTGGGATAGCCGGCTTCGGCAAAAAGCGCCGTTAGAGCGGAGAGGTCGCCAGCCTGTCGGATCCGGTCAAGATAAGGCTGTGCGGGCGTCAGTCCGCGTGCATCGATGGCCGCGGTATCGAGAAAGGCGTTGTAGGCATCGGCGATCCGCCGGGCCTGCGAACCGGCGGGCGGGTTGGAGGCGGCGAGTTCGGTGATCAGCTTTTCGACATTGGTCGTCGCGTTCTCGCTCAGAAAGTTGAACGAGCCATAGCGGGAAAATTCCGGCGGGATCGGATTGGCCGCGATCCACTTGCCGTTGACGTAGTCGAAGAAATCGTCACCCGGCTTGATCGATGTGTCGAGCAGCGAAGTCTCCACGCCCCAGGTGCCGAACGTCATCTGTGGGGGCGGTGTCCGTTCTGCCGCTTCATCCTGGGCAAAGGCGGGAGTGGCCAGCGCGAGCGCGGCGCCCGAAACGCTGGCCGCGAATATCTGACGGATCATGTGGTGGAAGGCCTTTCGTCTGACAAATCCAGCCCGGACACCGGCGGGTGGGAACGGAAATGGTGACGCCGGTTGCCCGAAGGCAGACGCGAGTCATCGGTTACAGTTGATACTTTATCACTTAACCGCCGCTGACGCGCGATGGCAAGGCCCGCGTTGCGCGTTGCAGGCGGGCTTTCAGGCGGCCGCCGCGTCGTCGAACTGAAGCGAAGCCAGCCGTGCATAGAGGCCGCCTGCCGCCTGAAGTTGCGCGTGGCTGCCCTGTTCGACGATGCGGCCCGCATCCATCACCACGATGCGGTCCGCCGCACGCACGGTGGCGAGGCGGTGGGCGATGACCAGAGTGGTGCGGCCCTGCATCAACCGTTCAAGCGCCTGCTGCACCACCCGTTCGCTTTCCGCGTCCAGCGCGCTGGTCGCTTCGTCCAGCAGCAGGATCGGCGCGTCGCGCAGCAGGGCGCGGGCGATGGCCACACGCTGCCGCTGGCCGCCGGAAAGGCGCGCGCCGCCTTCACCCAGGAACGTTTCCAGCCCCTGCGGAAGTTCGCGCAGGAACGTGGCGGCATTGGCTGCCTCCGCCGCTTCCCAGATCGCGTCCTCGCTCGCATCCCAGTTGCCATAGCGCAGGTTGTCACGCGCGCTGGCGGCGAACAGGGTGCCTTCCTGCGGCACCAGTGCGATGCGGCGACGAATATCGGCGGGGTCGGCCTGCACCAGTGGCACCCCGTCCAGTCGGATCGTTCCGCCCTGTGGATCGTAGAACCGCTCCGCCAGCTGGAACACGGTCGATTTGCCCGCACCGGACGGGCCGACGATGGCGACGGTCTCCCCCGGTTCCACCGTCAGGTCGAAATCGGCGAGAGCGGCGGTTTCCGGGCGTGTGGGATAGCGGAAGGTGATGTTCTGGAACGCCAGCCCACCGCGCGGTGGGCTGGGCAGGGCGATCGGGCGTTCGGGCGGGGCGATCGTTGGCTTTTCGCGCGCCAACTCGTGCAAGCGGCTCGCCGCGCCAGCGCCGCGCAGCAAATCCGCGTAGACTTCCGACAGCGCGCCGAAAGCGCCCGATACCATCACGCCGACAACCACGATCGCGGCGATGGTGCCGCCGGTGATGCGGCCTTCGGCCACACTGAGCGCGCCGTCCCACATCAGCGCCGTGATCGCGCCGAACACGATGGTGATGAAACCCGCAGTCATAATCGCGCGCAGCATGATGCGCCGCTTGGCCGTGTCGAACGTGGCTTCCACCGCTTCGGCGAACCGGCCAGCCTCTCGCCGTTCCTGATTGAAGCCTTGCACGATCTTCATCGCGCCCAGCACTTCCGTCGTCCGCGCGCCGACATCGGCCACCCGGTCCTGACTGGCGCGGGCCACCGCCTGCAGGCGGCGGCCGAACAGGCGCATGATTAGTGCGATAATGAAGGCGCCGCCGACGAGATAGGCAGACTGCACCGGCGCCAGCACGAACAGCAGGATCACGCCGCCCAACCCGGTGATGAGGTTGCGCAGGGCAACCGATACCGTGGTGCCGACCACCTGTTCCACGATCGCGGTATCCGACGTCATGCGCGATGCGATTTCGCTGGGCGAGTTCTCTTCGAAGAATCCGGGGGACAGGCGCAACAGGTTATCCTGCACTTTCAGTCGGATATCCGCCACCACGCGTTCGCCCAGCCAGCTAACGAAGTAAAACCGCACCGCGCTGGCGATGCCCAGCACCAGCACGATCATCATCAGATAGCGGAACGAGGTGTTGATGACGGCGATATCGGCCTGATCGCCGAAAGCCCGATCGATGATTTCCTTGAAGCGATAGGGGATCGCCAGCGTCGCCGCCGAACTGGTGAGCAGGGCAAGAAACGCCGCCCCAACCTGCCAGGGGTACCTGAGCGTCTCGCGCCAGATCATTCGCAGAGGACCGAGATCCTTGGCGGGCTTGCCTTCGGGCGGAAGCGTGCGTGGACGGCGTGCCATGGCGGGCCGCCTAGCGGATAACTTGCCCGGTTAGAAGCGTGACAGAGAACGGTATTCTTTGCTGCGCCGCAACATCGTGCTTATATACCCCAGTATGAACATCGCGACTCCCTCGGCGGCGGGGCCCGCATAGTGCTTTACGACGCTTACGAGCTGCAAAAGTCGCTGCTCAACAGCGCCAGCAGTTGGGCATCCATCGGGGCCGAACTGCTCAATAATCCAGCCTTGCCGATGGGTTATTTCGGCACTGGCCCGATCATGGCCAGCGCCTTGCAAGTCTTTGCCCACCTTTATGAGGAACGCGGCAAGCCATCTTTCAACATCACGAAAGTGACCGTGGACGGCGCCAGCCACGCGGTTCGCGAATCGGTCGTGCTGGAAAAGCCGTTCGGGGCTCTGCGCCATTTCAAGCGGCGGGGCTTGCCGAAAGGCGCCCCTAAAATGCTGATCGTGGCCCCGATGAGCGGCCACTACGCCACCCTGCTGCGGGGCACCGTGGCGCGGCTGGTCGAAAATCAGGAAGTGTGGATCACCGATTGGGCGGACGCGAAGATGGTGCCGCTTTCGGCCGGACGCTTCGATCTGGATGACTACATCGATTACCTGATCGATTACCTGCATTTCATAGGGCCGGGCACGCATATGCTGGCGGTGTGCCAGCCGTCCGTGCCGGCTTTTGCCGCCGCGGCGGTGATGGGGGCGGCAAGGGATCCCTTCCGCCCGGCGACGCTGACGATGATGGGGGGGCCGGTTGATACCCGTGCCAGCCCGACGAGTGTAAACGACGTGGCGATGGAACGGCCGCTGTCGTGGTTTCAGAACAATGTGATCGCCACCGTGCCGCTCAATTATCCGGGCGCCGGGCGCAAGGTCTATCCGGGTTTCCTGCAACTGGCCGGGTTCCTCTCGATGAATATCGAGAGCCACATGATGAGCCATTACGAGATGTTCAAACATCTCACCCTTGGCGATCAGGAAAGCGCAGACGCGACCAAGCGGTTCTACGACGAATATCTGTCGGTCTGCGACATGACGGCCGAGTTCTATCTGCAGACGATAGAACATGTGTTTCAGCGGCATACCCTGCCCAAGGGTGAGTTCGTCCATCGGGGCAAGCCGATCGATCCTGGCGCGATCCACGACACCGCCTTGCTGGCGATCGAGGGGGAACGAGACGATATTTCCGGCATCGGTCAGACCAAAGCCGCGCTGGATCTGGCGGCGGAACTGCCGGCGCGGCGCAAGAAGTATTACCTGGCCAAGGATGTCGGCCATTACGGCATCTTCAACGGCAGCAAATGGCGCGCGCGGATCGCCCCGGTGGTCGAGGACTGGATCAGGGCCAACGCGCGCGATTGATCGCGTTCAGGCGCTGGGTGGGGCAGGAGGCGGCGGAAACGCGCGGCCGAACAGGCGCTTCAGCACATGCCGCGCCAGCAGCATCAGGCCGATCGCCGCTGCAAGCAGGATCGCTGCGACCGCTGCGGCCGCATAGGGATGTTCCAGCGTCAGCCAGAGCAAGCCGGCAGTGGCTACATCCTCGGCGCTGGATACGGCGATGTTGCTCACCGGTTCTGGACTGGTGTTGACGACTGCCCGTGCCCCGGCCTTGCCGCCGTGCGCTAGCAAGGCCCCGCCACCGCCCAGTAGGAAAGCAATTGTCTGAGTGGCGGGATCACCCGGATCGACCAGCGCCAGCGCCAGCAGCGCCCCGCCTAGCGGTCGGATCACCGTGTGCACCGCGTCCCACAGTGAATCGAGCCAGAGGATCTTGTCGGCAAAGAATTCGCAGAAAGCGCCGATTCCCGCGACGCCCATCACCCAGGGATTGGCGAGAACTTGTAGCCCGGCCAGATGTTCGGGCAGCGGCACGGCCCCGGTTCGCATAGCGATGCCCGTGGCGAGCACCGCCAGGTAAAGCCGCCAGCCCGCCAGCAGGCTGACGCTTGCTGCTACGCCAAGAATCTCAACGATCCCGAGGGCAGGTTGCGCGTCCATGCCGTGCATTATCCCGCAGAGGGCCGCCTGCGGGAAGCGATTTTTATCGGCTCGTTTACCTGCGCAATGGCAGGGTTACGCGGGCTGAACAGGGGTGATGGGGTTGGCAAGCTTCTTGTTGAAGCGCGGTAGTGAAAGCGGGCGCTCCCTGCTCCCGATGCTGGCGGGGCTGTGGTTCGCTGTGCTGATCGGCGCGGGTGCGCTTGTTGTGCCGATGGGGGGCGATCCCTTGGGAGCGGTTGAACGCGGTGCGATGGCTCTCGCCGCAGCGGGTGCCGGGGCGGTAGCGGGATGGACGATGGCTCGCCGCATTGCTGCCGCACGAGCGGAGGCGCGGCTGACGGATCGCTTCGCGAAAACTGGTATCCGGCCGTTTCGCTTGCGCGATGAAATGCCCGGCTGGCTGGACCAATCCTTGCAGGAAACAGTCATCCCGGACTCTCACCTGATGGATCTGGTGGAGCGGCTTCGCGCCTCTATCGCGCGGCGGCGTCTGAGAGAGGCGGAAGGGGTAAACCACCCTGCGGGGGCCATCCCGGAGCATATGGGCGCTGCATTGAAAACGGCGCTGGCGCGGCTGAGGCACCTTCGAGAACCGGTCTGACCTAAAATTGCTCTGTTGATGCCTAACGCGTAACTTTGTGGCGCGCGCGTCCGAACCTTGCCAAATCAGTTTCATGACGCCATGGGGTTAACCTCCCGACAATTTCGAGGACCCCGCTTCGGGTGATTCGTCCTTCGGACCCCATTCCGGGTGCCGGAACGGGTCCTGCCCGGCTGGAACAGGAACAAAGTGTGAGAGAGTACCCCGCGCCTCAGGGTCTTTATGATCCGCGAAACGAACATGATTCCTGCGGTGTGGGCTTCGTCGCCCATATTAAGGGCACCAAATCGCACGCGATCGTCAGCCAGGCGCTGGAAATTCTCGCCAATCTGGACCACCGCGGCGCGGTCGGCGCTGATCCGCTGCTGGGCGACGGTGCGGGCATCCTGCTGCAGATTCCCGATCCGCTTTATCGCAAGTGGGCGGAATCCGAAGGGCTGACGCTGCCGCCGCTGGGCGACTACGCCGTGGCGATGTGCTTCCTGCCGCAGCACGATGCGGCGCGCGATTTCATCTGCGGACAATTTGAAAAGTTCATCGCCAAGGAAGGCCAGACCCTGATCGGCTGGCGCGACGTGCCGCTGAACGAGGCGGGGCTGGGCAAGGCCGTGCTCGAATCCATGCCGGTGATGCGCCAGTGCTTCGTCGGCCGTGGCGAGAACTGTGCCGATCAGGACGCGTTCGAGCGCAAGCTGATCGTCATCCGCAAGCAGACCCAGAACCCGCTGGCCGCGCTGGCGGAAAAGCATGGTATGCCGGAGATCGTCGATCTCTACATGCCCAGCTTTTCCAGCCGTACTGTCGTTTACAAGGGGCTGTTGCTGGCGAACCAGGTCGGCAGTTTCTACGAAGACCTGCGCGATCCGCTGTGCGTTTCGGCGCTGGGTCTGGTCCACCAGCGCTTTTCAACCAATACCTTCCCCAGCTGGAAACTGGCTCACCCCTATCGCCTGATCGCCCATAATGGTGAGATCAACACGGTTCGCGGCAACGTGAACTGGATGAACGCGCGTCGGCGGACCATGGAATCGGCGCTGCTGGGTGCCGATCTGGACAAGCTGTGGCCGATCATCCCGCACGGCCAGTCGGACACCGCGTGCCTCGATAACGCCCTCGAACTGCTGCTGCTGGGCGGATATAGCCTGTCGCATGCGATGATGATGCTGATCCCGGAGGCATGGTCGGGCAACCCGACGATGGATCCGGCGCGGCGGGCGTTCTACGAATATCATGCGGCCCTGATGGAGCCGTGGGATGGGCCGGCGGCTGTCGCTTTCACCGACGGCCGGCAGATCGGCGCCACGCTGGACCGCAACGGCCTGCGGCCCGCGCGCTTCACCATCACTCGTGACGATATCGTCTGCATGGCGTCGGAAAGCGGCGTGCTGCCGTTCCGCGAGGAAGATATCGTCCGCAAGTGGCGGCTGCAGCCGGGCCGCATGCTGCTGATCGACCTTGAGCAGGGCCGCATCGTGGAGGACGAGGAGGTCAAGGCTGACCTCGCCACCGCTCATCCTTACGAGACATGGCTGCATCAGGCGCAGTACAAGCTGGAAGACCTTGAGGCTCTCGACGGCAATCTGATGGAGATCGCCAGCGACGACGAAACGCTGCTGAAGCGTCAGCAGGGTTTCGGCTACACGCAGGAAGACATCACCAAGTTCCTGGAGCCGATCGCGGTGACGGCCGACGATCCGATCGGATCGATGGGCACCGACACGCCGATCGCGGTGCTGAGCCGCCGTCCGCGTCTGCTGTTCGATTACTTCAAGCAGAACTTCGCCCAGGTCACCAACCCGCCGATCGATCCGATCCGCGAGGAACTGGTGATGAGCCTGCTGTCGATGATCGGCCCGCGCCCGAACCTGCTGGGCCATGCCGCCGGCACGCACAAGCGGCTGGAAGTATCGCAGCCGATCCTGACCAACGAGGATGTGGCCAAGATTCGTTCCGTGGAAGAGGCGCTGGACGGCGCTTTCCGCACGGCCACCATTGACATGACCTGGGATGCCTCAACCGGCGTCGACGGTCTGGAGATGGCGATCAAGGAAATGTGCTGGGCCGCGACCGAGGCGGTGCTGGCCGACAAGAACATCCTGATCCTGTCAGACCGTGCGCAGAGCGAGGACCGCATCGACATGCCAGCGCTGCTGGCGACAGCGGCGGTGCATCATCATCTGGTGCGGCAGGGCCTGCGTATGCAGACCGGCCTCGTCGTTGAAACTGGCGAGGCGCGCGAGGTGCATCACTTCTGCGCGCTGGCTGGTTACGGGGCGGAAGCGATCAACCCCTATCTGGCGTTCGAGACGCTGGAGCAGGTCCGGAAGAACAAGTTCCCGGAACTGACGACCAAGCAGGTCCAGAAGAACTACGTCAAAGCCATCGGCAAGGGCATTCAGAAGGTCATGTCCAAGATGGGCATTTCGACCTACCAGTCCTATTGCGGGGCGCAGATTTTCGACGCCGTTGGCCTGTCCAGCCAGTTCGTGAACCAGTTCTTCACCGGCACGGCCACGACGATCGAAGGCATCGGACTGCGCGAAGTGGCGGAAGAGGCGGTTCGTCGCCATGCCGCTGCCTATGGTGACAACCCGATCTACAAGAACATGCTCGATGTAGGCGGTATCTACCAGTACCGCCTGCGGGGCGAAGATCACGCGTGGACGCCGCAGACCGTCGCCAGCCTGCAGCATGCGGTTCGCGGCAACTCGTGGTCCAACTACGAGGAATTCGCGCGCTCGATCAACGAGCAGTCGGAACGTTTGCTGACGATCCGCGGGCTGATGGACCTGAAGAAGGCGGATAAGCCGCTCGATCTTTCAGAAGTCGAATCCGCCGAAGATATCGTGAAGCGCTTCGCCACCGGTGCGATGAGCTATGGCTCGATCAGCTGGGAAGCGCACACCACGCTGGCCGTGGCGATGAACCGCATCGGCGGCAAATCGAACACCGGCGAAGGTGGCGAGGATCCCACGCGGTTCCGTCCGTTGGAAAACGGCGATTCCATGCGCTCTGCGATCAAGCAGGTCGCGAGTGGTCGGTTCGGCGTGACGTCGGAATATCTGGTCAACGCCGACGACATTCAGATCAAGATGGCGCAGGGTGCGAAGCCCGGCGAAGGCGGCCAGTTGCCCGGCCACAAGGTCGACAAGACCATCGGCAAGACGCGCCATTCCACTCCGGGTGTGGGCCTGATCAGCCCGCCGCCGCATCATGACATCTATTCGATCGAGGATCTGGCACAGCTGATCCACGATCTGAAGAACGTCAATCCGGCGGCGCGTGTTTCGGTCAAGCTGGTGTCCGAAGTGGGTGTAGGCACGGTTGCCGCGGGCGTTTCCAAGGCGCGCGCAGACCACGTGACTATCTCCGGTTACGAAGGCGGCACCGGCGCATCTCCGCTGACCAGCCTGACCCATGCGGGTTCCCCGTGGGAAATCGGGCTTGCCGAAACGCAGCAGACCCTGCTGCTGAACGATCTGCGCAGCCGCATCGCGGTGCAGGTCGATGGCGGTCTGCGCACTGGCCGCGACGTGGCCATTGGCGCACTGCTGGGCGCGGACGAGTTCGGCTTCGCCACGGCGCCGCTGATTGCCGCCGGCTGCATCATGATGCGCAAGTGCCATCTCAACACCTGTCCGGTGGGTGTGGCCACGCAGAACCCGGTGCTGCGCGCGCGCTTCACCGGCCAGCCCGAACATGTGATCAATTACTTCTTCTTCGTTGCCGAAGAACTGCGTCTGATCATGGCCGAGATGGGTTTCCGCACCCTTCAGGAAATGACCGGCCGGGTGGACCGGATCGACATGCGCAAGGCGTTGGATCACTGGAAGGCACAGGGCGTGGATCTTTCGCGCCTGCTGCATCAGGTGGAACTGCCGGAAGGTGCGAAGCTCTATCACACGACTTCGCAGGATCACGGCCTGGAAGCCGCGCTCGACAACGAGTTGATCGCGGCGGCCCGCCCTGCGATCGAAAACGGCGAAACCGTGGTGATCGAAAGCGAGATCCGCAACGTCAACCGCACGGTGGGCGCAATGCTTTCGGGCGAGATCGCCCGCCGCCATGGCCACGCCGGCCTGAAGCCCGATCAGCTGCGCATCAGCTTCAAGGGCGTCGCGGGGCAAAGCTTCGCCGCGTGGACGGTCCACGGCGTCACGCTGGATCTGGTGGGCGATGCCAACGACTATGTCGGCAAGGGCCTTTCGGGTGGCCGCGTGATCGTGCGCCCGCCCGCCCATGTTGATCGGGAGCCTGACCAGAACATCATCGTGGGCAACACGGTGCTCTATGGCGCGATCGCCGGTGAAGCCTATTTCAACGGCGTTGCGGGTGAACGTTTCGCCGTGCGTAACTCTGGCGCCATCGCGGTGGTAGAGGGCGCGGGTGACCACTGCTGCGAATACATGACGGGCGGCGTGGTAGTGGTGCTCGGCAAGACCGGGCGCAACTTCGCTGCCGGCATGTCAGGCGGCATCGCCTATGTTTATGACGAGGACGGATCGTTCCGCGATCGTTGCAATGCCGCGATGGTTGATCTGATCCCCATCGATGGTGCGCCGGACGAGGATGAAGGCACGGGCCGCCCGCAGCAGCGCCCGCAGAGCGTGGACGATTTCGGCATGGGCGACATGCTGCGGCACGATGCCGAACGGCTGCGCATCCTGATCGAGCGGCACAAGCTGCACAGTGGGTCGAAGCGCGCAGCTGCGTTGCTCGACAATTGGGATGCCTCGCTGGCGAAGTTCGTCAAGGTCATGCCGCGCGATTACGCGGCTGCGCTGAAACTGATTGAGGCCGAGCGAGGGGAAGCCGCCTTCGTCGCGGCCGAGTGATCATGATACAACCCCTTCTTCATCCCCGTGCGAGCGGGAACCCGGGCATCTACAGGGCGCGTACCGCGCTCAACCGCCTTCGGGTCCCCGCTATTTCGGGGGCGAAGAACTGATTTTTGGATTGAATTAGATGGGCAAGGAAACCGGCTTCCTCGAAATCGAGCGGGAAGACCGCACTTACGCGGATCCGAAGGAGCGCGTCGGGCACTATAAAGAGTTCGTGATCCCGCACAGCGAGGACGGCCTGAAGAACCAGGCCGCGCGCTGTATGAATTGCGGTATTCCGTACTGTCACAATGGTTGCCCGGTGAACAACCAGATCCCGGACTGGAACCATCTGGTTTATGAAGGCGACTGGCGCAACGCGCTCGACAACCTTCATTCAACCAACAACTTCCCGGAATTCACCGGCCGCGTCTGCCCCGCCCCGTGCGAGGCGAGCTGCACGCTGAACATCATCGATCAGCCGGTGACGATCAAATCGATCGAGTGCGCGATCGTGGATCGCGGATGGAAGGAAGGCTGGATCCAGCCGCAGGTGCCCGCGCAAACGACGGGTAAGACGGTGGCCGTGGTCGGCTCCGGCCCGGCGGGCCTTGCCTGTGCGCAGCAGCTTGCCCGCGCGGGCCATTCCGTGACCGTGTTCGAGAAGTCGGACCGTGTCGGCGGCCTGCTCCGCTACGGCATTCCTGACTTCAAGATGGAAAAGCACCTGATCAACCGGCGCGCCGTCCAGATGGAAGCCGAAGGGGTGACGTTCAAAACCTCCACCGAAGTCGGGGTTGATGTCTCTTTGAAGTCTCTGCGCGAGAACTTCGATGCGATCGTGCTGGCCGGCGGTGCGGAAGATCCGCGCCCGCTGCAGATTCCCGGTGCCGAATTGCCGGGCGTGCGGCAGGCGATGGAGTTCCTGACCCAGCAGAACAAGCGCAACGCGGGTGACGCGGAAGAACGCGCCGCGCCGCGTGGCACTCTGGTTGCGACGGGCAAGGACGTGATCGTGATCGGGGGCGGTGATACCGGCTCCGACTGTGTCGGCACTTCTAACCGCCAGGGCGCCAAGAGCGTCACCCAGATTGAGATCATGCCGCGTCCGCCTGAGAAGGAGGACAAGGCGCTGACATGGCCTAACTGGCCGATGAAGCTGCGCACATCCACCAGCCACGATGAAGGCGCGGTGCGCGACTGGGCAGTGCTGACCAAGGAAGTCGTGGGTGAAGATGGCCGCGTAACCGGTCTGCGCTGCACCCGGATCGAGTGGGTCGATGGCAAGATGCAGGAGATGCCGGATACCGAATTCGTGTTGCCGGCGGACCTTATACTGCTGGCGATGGGTTTCGTTGGGCCGCGCAAGTCCGGCATGATCTCCCAGTCGGGTGTCTCGTTGACAGACCGTGGGAATGTCGATGCGAACACGTTCGATTACCGCACGAGCGAGGACATGGTCTTCGCCTGTGGCGACATGCGCCGCGGGCAATCGCTGATTGTCTGGGCCATTCGCGAGGGTCGCCAGGCCGCGCGCGCGGTGGATGAAGCGCTGATGGGCGCGAGCGAACTGCCGCGCTGAATAAGCAGGGCGGCTGCCGCGGCAGCCGCCTGCCATTTCCGGAACTATGCGTCCAGCGCGGCTAGCGCCCGGTCAAGCAGTTCCAGCAGCACGACCATATCACGGGGCCCCAGTGCCTCGCGAACCGGGGCTTCTTCAGCATCCACCACGGCAAACAGGCGTTTCATCATCGCCTCCCCGGCAGGGGTGGCGGTCACGCCGTTGCGCCGCCGGTCGGTGACTGAGCGACTTCGGACGATCAGGTCGTTCTGCTCCAGCTGATCGACGATCCCTACGAGCGCCGACTTGTTCAGGCCGGCGCTACGGGCAAGGGCAGTTTGCGAACTTCCGGGATTGGCGTTTACGAGTGCCAGAACCGTCAGCGATCCGGTGGGCAGCTCCTCCACGGAAGAGGCTGCGATGGAACGGGCGGCCAGCGCATTGCGGAGCAGTCGTGCCCTTGGGCCTACCGATTGCGATAGCACGCCCCAGTCGAGGTCGTCAGACAAGTTCTTCATGATTGCCAAAGCGCTCGCACCTGCAACGCGGCTTTGCAACAGTTCATCGAATGAACTATCTGGCCGCGATGGAAATAAGGCCCCTGCATTCACTCTTTGCCGCGGAACTGATCGGCGCGGATCTCTCCGTCGATCCTTCATCCGAATTGGTCGCTGTGGTTGAAGACGCGATGGCCCGCTTTGGCGTGCTGGCAATTCGCGACGCGCGAATATCGAACGAACAGCACAAGCGGTTCAGTCGCGCCTTCGGGCCATTGGAAATTCCCAGCCGCATCCCCGGTGCCTCTCCTCAGCCGCAAGGCAAGAGGCAGCTCGATTCAGACTTGTTCTACGCCGGGAATCTTGACCGCGATGGGGAGATAATTCCTTATGGCGGCGAAGGCTCCAAACTCGCGCAGGGCGCGGAACGATTCCATACTGACAGCTCATTCCATACGATGCCGACGCGATGGTCGCTGCTGCTCGGCCATGAAACCCCACCGGTAGAGGCGGGGGGCGACACGCTGTTCGCCGATTCCCGCGCGGCGTGGGACGATCTGCCGGTAGAAATGCAGGGCCGCATTGCTGGGCTGACAGGTATCCATGATTTTTGGGAGGGTCGCCGCCGGGCAGGGCTGAAGGGTGAAATCACGCCGGATATGCGCCGTGTGATCCCGTTCCCAACCGTTGAACATCCGTTGACGCGCGATCTGCCTGAAGGGCGCAGGACTCTGTTTGTGGGCGGGCACTGCATCGGCATCGTCGGCATGGACGCTGACGAAGGCCGCGCGCTGGTGGAGCAACTCTATACCCATGCCACTCAGAATCGGTATGTTTATCGCCACCACTGGCGGCAGCACGATCTGGTGATCTGGGACAATCGCTGCACCATGCACGCGGCCACCCCGCTGCTGTCCAATGATTTTCGCCGCGACATGCGCCGCACCACCATCAACGAGAGCGGACCGGAAATGTCGGCTTACGAATGGATGCAGGATCTCGGCGTCGAAATGCCAGAGGTTTGAGCTGTCACCAGTCGATCGTTCCGCGGCCATTCGCCTTCAGGAAGGCGTTCGCCTGGCTGAACGGCTTTGACCCGAAGAACCCGGAATGCGCCGAAAGAGGGCTGGGATGTGGCGCCGTCAGCACGAGATGGCGTGTGCCCGGCCCCAGTTCGGACACGCGGCGGGCTTTGTTGCGCGCATGATTGCCCCAGAGGATGAACACGCTGGGTTCCTGACGCGCGGCCACGGCCGCAACGGCTGCGTCGGTGATCGCTTCCCATCCCTTGCCCGCATGGCTCCCCGCCTGACCGGCTTCGACGGTCAGTGAGTTGTTCAGCAGCAGCACGCCCTGCCGCGCCCAGCGTTCCAGATTGCCTTGAGGGGGAATTGCCACGCCCAGATCGCTGTGCAGTTCCTTGTAGATGTTTACCAGCGACGGGGGCACGCGCACCCCGTCGGGCACAGAGAAGCTGAGGCCGTGGGCCTGCCCCGGCCCGTGATAGGGATCCTGCCCCAGGATCACGACCCTGACTTCTTCCAGCGGCGTCAGTTCCAGCGCGCGCAACCGCTGCCCGCGCGGCGGGTAGACCGTCTTGCCGCTGTCTTCCTCGCGCCGCAGCCAGCCGCCTAACTGACGGCTTTCGGGCATGGATAGCACGGGTTCCAGAACGGATTGCCAGCTTGCGGGTATGCTCTCGCTCATGGCCGCAGATTATGGCCCTCTTGTCCGCCTAGCCAGCGCCTCTTCCCCTCTATCCCCAATCCGCCTAAGGCCGTGGGCAATGGCAGTATATTTCCACGAAGAAGATTTGCCGGCGGGCGTGCTCGCGCCCGGCCCGGTAGCCGTCGATACAGAGACGATGGGCCTCGTCACAGCGCGCGATCGCCTGTGCGTGGTCCAGATCAGCGATGGGCAGGGGGACGAGCATCTGGTGCGCTTCGCGGTGAACAGCCGCTACGACGCGCCCAATCTCAAGGCCGTTCTGGCCGATCCTTCGCGGGTGAAGCTTTATCACTTCGCGCGGTTCGATCTGGCCGCGATCGATCATTATCTGGGCGTGGTCGCGGCGCCGGTGTTCTGCACCAAGATCGCCAGCAAGCTGACGCGCACTTATACCGATCGTCATGGTCTGAAGATGATCATCAGCGAGTTGCTGGGAGAGGATATTTCCAAGCAGCAGCAGTCGAGCGATTGGGGCGCACCGCAATTGAGCGACGCTCAGCGCGAATATGCCGCGTCGGACGTGCGCTACCTCCACCGGCTCGTTGCGGTGTTCGAGGAGCGGCTGGCGCGCGAAGGGCGGCGCGAGATCGCGCAGGCGTGTTTCGATTTCCTTCCGACCCGCGCGAAGCTCGATCTGGCCGGTTGGGCCGATCGGGACATCTTCTCGCACGATTGAAACCCTGGCGTGTAGCCGCCACATGGGCCGGCGATGAGCCAGCAAGCTGACCAGATCCGCGACCGCAGGCGCGCTTTCGCCGCGCCGGGTGGTTCACTTGACCGCGCTGTGCGGATTGTGGCGGTGGCGCTGCCCGCGCTGGTGGGGGCGGTAGCGGCGGCGATGCTGATCGCTCCGCTGGGGCCGCGCGGCGAAGTCAGCTTCCTGCTCGATCGCAATAAGGTGGCCACGGCCGATGACCGGCTGCGTGTCGACCGCGCGCTCTATCGCGGACAGGACAACAAGGGCCAGCCATTCGAATTATCGGCTGGGGAAGCGTTGCAGCGCAGCGCCAGCGTGCCGGTCGTTCGGTTGAGCGACCTGACCGCGCAGTTCCAGCTTCGCGACGGTCCGGCGCTGCTCAGCGCACCGGGCGGCAGCTACCAGATCGACGATCAGCAGGTGGCGATTGATGGCACTGTCGATTTCGCATCCGCCGATGGATACAAGCTGGCGGCGCGGGGCGTGGCCATAGATTTGCCGGGCCGTCGTCTCGTTGGTTCAGAAGGGGTGGATGGCGCGATCCCGGCCGGAACCTTCTCCGCCGACACCATCAGCGCGGATCTCGATGAGCGCACACTGACACTGGAAGGCAACGCCCGCTTGCGGATGGTACCCGGAAAGATGCGCGTGCCTTGACCAAGGCTTTTCACCCGGCGACCGAACGCGTAAGGGCTCTGCCCATGCACAAGCCCCGTTCCATTGGGCGCATCGCCGCGCGTTCTTTCGCCGCCGCTTTTATTGCGTCGGGGGCGGTTGCGCTCGGCTTTGGATCGCTGGCCGGGGCGCAGGGTATCAGTGGTTTCAATTCCAACCAGCCAGTCGATTACGCGGCTGACCGGATCGAATTGCAGGATCGCCAGCAGCGGGTTGTCCTTTCGGGCGATGTCGTGATTTCGCAGGGCGACCTGAAGCTAACGGCGGCGCGTACGACCGTAGCTTATACCAACGAGGATTCGCTGCGCATCCAGCGGATCGATGCGAGTGGCGGGGTCACGGTAAATCGTGGGAATGAGTCCGCGCGTGGATCGGTTGCGGTCTATGACCTGAATCGCCGGGTGATCGTGCTGTCTGGCGGTGTCGCACTGCGCCGGGGCACGGATACGCTGAACGGCGGACGGCTGACGATGGACCTCAACAGCGGGCTGACCACTGTCGACGGTGGCCGTGGCTCTGCTCCCATCCCTGGCGCGACCGGGACACGAACTACGGGCGGGCGGGTGACTGGCACTTTCGCCGTTCCCGCTCAGTAACCCTTCCGGATAAGGCGGGCCTGTGCCATTGCGCGGCTCGCGCCATGGACAAGACCTTCCGATGACCGAAATGTTCAAGATCAGCCTGCCCGATGGATCGGTTCGCGAAATGCCGCGCGGCTCCACCCCGGCAGACGTTGCCGCCGCAATCGGCCCCGGCCTCGCCAAGGCCGCAATCGCTGCCCGCATCGATGGCGAAGTGCGCGACATCATGCGTCCGTTCGAAGGCGATGCTCAACTCGCGCTGATCACCTCGCGGGACGAGGCTGACGCGCTGGAACTGGCGCGGCATGACTACGCCCACGTGCTGGCTGAAGCGGTCCAGTCGCTGTGGCCCGATACGCAGATCACTTTCGGCCCCGCGACCGATGACGGGTTCTATTACGACTTCGCGCCGGGTGAGCGTGGCCCCTTCACCGAAGAAGACCTGCCCACCATCGAGGAAGAAATGCGGCGGATCATCGCCGCCGACCAGCCGCTGACCCGCGAAGTCTGGACGCGCGACCGGCTGATCGAACATTTCCGCGAACATGGAGAGCGGTTCAAGGCCGAATGGGCGCTGGAATTGCCCGAGAACGAGGAACTGACGGTCTACCGATCCGGCACCGAGTGGCTGGACATGTGCCGCGGCCCGCATCTCGCCAGCACCGGCAAGCTCGATCCGCAGGCATTCAAGCTGACGCGCGTGTCAGGCGCCTACTGGCGCGGCGACCAGCGCAACGCGATGCTCAGCCGCATCTACGGCACCGGCTGGTTGAACAGGAAGCAGCTCGACGCGCATCTGGTGCGGCTGGAAGAAGCGGCCAAGCGCGATCACCGCAGGCTTGGCGGCGAGATGGACCTGTTCCACTTGCAGCAGGAAGCGCATGGCAGCGTGTTCTGGCATCCCAAGGGCTACCTCGTGTGGCGGCAGTTGGAAGCCTACATGCGCCGCGCGATCGACGCTGCGGGTTATCGCGAGGTCAAGACCCCGCAGGTGATGGACGCCCGCCAGTGGGAACAGTCCGGCCACTGGGGCAAATACCGCGAGAACATGTTCGTCATCCCTGACGAAGTGCCCAATACCGAGGACGAAGGCCCGATCGTTTCCGACGCCGCCGAATGGATGGCGCTGAAGCCGATGAACTGCCCGGCGCATGTGCTGATCTTCCGGCAGGGCATCAAGAGCTATCGCGACTTGCCGCTGCGCCTCTACGAAAACGGCTGCTGCCACCGGAACGAGCCGCACGGCGCGCTTCACGGGCTGATGCGTGTGCGCCAGTTCACGCAGGACGATGCGCATATCTTCTGCCGTGAAGACCAGATCGTGGACGAAGTGCGGGCCTTCTGCGCGCTGGCGGACCGGATCTACCGTGACTTCGGGTTCACTTACGCAATCAAGCTGGCACTGCGGCCGGAACAGCGTTTCGGCACCGATGAACAGTGGGATCAGGCCGAATCCGAACTGCGTGACGCCGTGGTCCGCGCCGGGTTGGCGACCGAGGAATACGGCTGGGAGGAACTGCCGGGCGAGGGCGCTTTCTATGCGCCCAAGCTGGAATGGCACCTGACCGACGCGATCGGCCGCACATGGCAGGTCGGCACGATCCAGTCAGACCGCGTGCTGCCCGACCGGCTGGATGCCAGCTATGTCGGTGAAGACGGTGAACGGCACCGCCCTGTCATGCTCCACCGTGCGATCTTCGGTTCGTATGAGCGGTTCATCGGCATCCTGATTGAACACTATGCCGGCCGCTTGCCGGTGTGGCTGGCCCCGGTTCAGGCCGTCGTGGCGACGATCGTTTCCGATGCCGATGGCTATGCCGAAGAAGTGGCGCGCAAGCTTACCGCGGCGGGCATTCGCGTTGAAACCGATCTGCGTAACGAGAAGATCAACTACAAGGTGCGCGAACATTCGGTGAAGAAGGTTCCGCATCTGCTGGTCGTCGGCAAGCGCGAGGCGGAAGAAGGCACCGTTGCCCTGCGGACGCTGGGCGAACAGAACCAGCGCGTGCTGCCTGTCGAAGAAGCGATCGCGCTGTTGAAGGCAGAGGCGACGGCCCCCGACCTGCGGTGAAGGTAAGGCGGGGAACGCCTGCCGATGCGGGGCGCGCGCTGGAAATCTGGCGCGCCGCCGTCGACGCCACGCACAGGTTCCTCGCGCCGGAACACCGCCAGCAGATCGATGCCATGCTCGCCAAATGGCTGCCCGCCGCGGACCTGTGGATCGTGGAGGGTGCCGACGGACGGGCGGCAGGCTTTATGGTCATGGATGGGCGGATGATCGACGCGCTGTTCGTTGACCCGGCGCTGCATGGGCGGGGTTTTGGCACCGCATTGCTGGACCACGCGCTGACGCTAGCGCCGGACGCTGTCGTCGATGCCAGCGAGCAGGCCGACAATGCGCTGCAATTCTATGAGGCACGCGGGTTCGTCCGCACGGGGCGTTCGGAAACGGACCCGCAAGGCTGGCCCTATCCCCTCATCCATCTTGAATATGCCGGTCAGCGATAAAGGGCCGACTATAAGCCGATCAGAGCGGCAGCACTTCCCCGGCGAAGATCAGCGCAGCGGCGCTGGCGATCACGAGCGCCGCGCGCACGGTTTCCGATATCCGGAAGGACGACAGGGAAAGGGCGATTGCTTGCGCCATGGGCGCATTGTCCGCCCGATAACCTAACGAAGCGTTAAAGCCTTCGCGTCAGGCGAACCAATAGCAGGTTCCGCGCATTTCCAGACTGATACGGGCTGGGGCGTCCGGTCCGGCCAGCGGATTGTCGAATGCGCCGTGCGGCATAAATTGCGCGCGTTCCGGATCGCTTTCACTGGTCTTGAACACGATCGCTTCATCCGGCGTCATGTCTGCGTAGTAGTACCAGCGATGATCCGGGTTCTCGGCCAGCAGGTAATTGCCGAAGCTCCATTCGGGCGCGCCGTCGAGCGGGTCGAAAATGGCTTCGCAATCGATCAGGTCTTCCGGGGCGACACTGGGGAAGGCACAGAGCGCCAGAGAGACATCCTGCGGCGCGCCAGACAACGCGCGCCAGACGTTATACTGCGCACTGCGGACAACCGTTTTGCCTTCTGGCGCGCCTTTCGCGCGCATACCGGCGGCATCTTCGCGCGCGATGTCTACGTGGACGAAACGGGCGGGATGGGAATTGTCGTGGCTCTCGTTCTCGTTCAGCCGTTCTGAGAAGCGCAGAATGCCCATCGGCGTCATCGCCACATGGTCGCAGCCGGTGATCTGCCGCAGCAGTTCTTCGATCTCGCCGCGATGGACCTCCGCCACCGCCTTCAGATCGGTAAGATCGCTAACTGCGCTGCGATGGGTGACGAGCGTGAAGCCTTCGCGGTCGAGTGTGCAGCCCAGCCCGCGCGCGTCGGCAATCGTCACTTCGGATGGAGCCAGTGGCACGAAATCCTTCTCGTGCGCGTTGGCGTAGAAATACGGGCGCGTTTCCGTTCGCGCGGAATATCCGATAAGCGCCCGCACATCTTTCATGCCGTTTCGAAATCCTCTGTGTCGATCGTCGGCCGGATCGCGTCGTGGTAACGGTGGCCCCGTATCGTCTGATGGTTGATCAACGCATCGGCCCTGTCCAGCACATCCTGCCCGATCGCCGCTTCGGCGGCGCGATAGTTGTCTTCCAGATGCGTCAGGCTGGTTGTGCCAGGGATCACATGAACATGATCGCCCCGGCTCAGCACCCAGGCCTGCGCCAGTTGGCCGGGCGTGACACCGGCTTCGCTTGCCAGGGCAACGAACCGGTCGATCAGCGCCAGATTGTGCGGCCAGTTTACGGCATTGAAGCGCGGCATCTTGGTGCGAAGATCGCTGTCTTCCAGCGTGGACGGATCGCGCACCTCTCCGCCCAGCGCGCCGCGCCCGGTGGAGGAGAACGCGACGAGGGCAATGTCCAGTTCGCGACAGGTGTCGAGCACGCCCAGTTCGACGTTGCGGGTCCACAGCGAATATTCGGTCTGTACGGCGGCCATCGGATGCACCGCATGCGCTTCCCGAATATGGGCGGAACTCCATTCGGAAACGCCATAGGCGCCGATCTTGCCCGCATCGATCGCGTCTTTCAGCGCACCGACGGAATCGGCAATGGGCACCTTCGGGTCGAACCGGTGCATGTAATAGAGATCGATGTGGTCGACCTCTAACCGTCGCAGGCTGCCTTCCAGCACCTCCGCGATCGCCTTCGGGCTGCAATCTACCGAACGCTTTGCCCCGTCGGCCACGATGCCGCATTTCGACGCGAGAAAAAATTCGTTGCGGCGGCCGTTCAGCGCGGTGGCGATCAGTTCCTCATTCGCGCCGTCGCCATAAAGGCTTGCGGTATCGAGATGGTCGTAACCGAGATCGAGCGCGCGGTTGAGCAGCTCCACCCCCTGTTCGTGGCTTGGCGGCGTGCCATAGGCCCACGACAGGTTCATGCAGCCGAGGCCGACAGGATGAAGCGCGGTGCCGGCGATCTTGCGTGTTCCGAAAGTCATACCTGTCTCATGCAGAGAGGTCCCCACAGGCGCAACCCCTTCGTGCGGCGCTACCGGCCGGGATGTCAGCTGCAGGTTACGACGCTTTCAGCGCTTCCGCCGCCCATGTGTAGAATTGGTCTTGCCTGCGGCCCAATTCGTCGGTGGAACGGCGATATCCGGCGGGGTCAGCGTCGATATTGGTGCTGCGCCATTTGGCCTGATGCTGGGCCAGCGCCTGCCGCATTTCGAAAAACTGGCTTTCGAATTCCTGCGCCAGCCCCGGCCGTGTAGCCAGCCGGGCATCGGTCTTGATCGCCCCCATCATCTCCGCGACGAGGGTGGCGAAGCGGGTCCGCAGCCGCACGATGTCGCGCACGGCCCTGTCGCCCGATGTCCTGACCGCGTCCTGCATAAGGCGGTGGGTTTCCCGGGCTTCGCCCAGGATTCTGTCCAGTTCAGCCATCACACCTCTCAGATTATGTTCTGATGCTGTGATGCGCCTTACACAGTCGCGCGGTCAAGAACGGTTAAATGATCAGGACCAGCCGTCCTGCGCCTCGAGGCTGGCGGCCAACTCACCGATCACGCGATAGCAATCGAGCACTTGCGCGACAGAACTGTTCGGCTCGCGCCCTTCGCGGATCGCGGCGATGAACTCCCGATCCTGCAACTCGATACCGTTGTTGGATACGGTCACGCCGGTCAGGTCCACAGGCTCTTCCTTGCCGGTAACCAGATCGTCGTACCGGGCGATGTAGGTCGCGGTATCACCGATATAGCGGAAGAAAGTGCCCAGCGGGCCATCGTTGTTGAACGACAGCGACAGCGTGCAGATCGCGCCGGTTTCACTCTTCAACTGGATCGACATGTCCATCGCGATGCCCAGTTCCGGGTGCTTCGGCCCCTGGATGGCATTGGCGGTGATTATCTTGCCTGTCTGATAGGCGAACAGATCGATCGTGTGCGCCGCGTGGTGCCACAGAAGGTGGTCCGTCCACGAACGGGCTTCGCCCTTGGCGTTCATGTTCTTGCGGCGGAAGAAATAGGTCTGCACGTCCATCTGCTGGATCGACAGCTCTCCGGCCACGATCTTGTTATGCACATACTGGTGGCTGGGATTGAAGCGGCGAGTGTGGCCGACCATGCAGACAAGGCCGGTTTCCTGCTGTTTCTTCAGCACGGCTTCCGCATCGGCCCAGGTATCCGACAGCGGGATTTCGACCTGCACATGTTTGCCCGCGTCCATGCAGGCGATAGCCTGTTCGGCGTGCATCTGCGTGGGTGTGCACAGGATTACCGCGTCCACATCGGGCAGGGCCAGCGCGTCCGACAGATCGGTGCCGGAATGCGGCGCACCATACTTGGCGGCGACTTCCGCGGCCTGATCGGCGCGGCGGGAAATGACAGAGGCGATTTCGACGCCGTCGATGTTCTTCAGGCCATCAAGGTGCTTTTCACCAAAAGCGCCGGCGCCGATGAGTGCGATACGCATAGGGGGGCTCCTGCAAGTCCCCTCCCGCGTGCGGAGGGGTAGGGGGTGGGAGTGTAAAACGGGGGGCGGCCCGGCAGGGCTGCCCCTTGCCCCCTCCCGCCTGGCAGGAGGGGGTTAGTCGGATTCAGGCAGGTTCGGACAGGCTGTGGCCGCTTAACACCTTGCGCGGATCCAGCGCCTCGCCGGCGGTGTCCTCCGGCTGGAGGATCAGTGCGCCCAGCGCGGTGTTGGAAGCCGGGATGTGGTAGAAGGTGTAGAGATCCTTCACCTTTTCCGGCAGCGCGCCGCGCATGATCAGCCACATCACCAGTTCGATACCTTCGGAACCGGATTCACGCAGATATTCGATGTGCGGCTTCAGGCTCAGCGTTTCAGGATCGTTGATCAGCTGATCGATGAACGCCAGATCGAACTCCTTGTTGATCAGGCCCGCGCGGGGGCCCTGCAACTGGTGGCTCATCCCGCCGGTGCCCCAGACATGGACGTTCAGGTCTTCCGGGAAGCTTTCCACCGCGGCGCGGATCGAATCGCCCAGGTTGAAGCAGCGGCGGCCCGACGGCGGCGGATAAGTCACGACGTTGACCGGGAAGGGGATGACCTTGCACGGCCATTCCTCCGGCTCGCCGAAGATCATGCTCAGCGGCACGGTACAGCCGTGATCCACGTCCATCTGGTTCATGATGGTCATGTCGAAATCATCGAGAATCAAGCTCTGCGCGATGTGCCAGGCCAGATCGGGGTGGCCGATCACGTCAGGAACAGGACGCGGGCCCCATCCTTCGTCGGCGGACTTGAAGCTTTCGCCGCAACCGATCGCGAAGGTCGGGATGATGTTCATGTCGAACGCGGATGCGTGGTCGTTGTAAACCAGGATCACGACATCGGGCATGTTGCCCGGCTGCTTGATCCATTCGCGGATCGGCTCATAGCCACGGAACACCGGGCCCCAGTAATCGTCGCCGGTCTTGCCGGTCTGCATCGCGGCGCCCAGCGCGGGAATATGGCTGGACGTGATGCCGGTGGTAACTCTGGCCATCTCAATAGCCTCCCTTCTTGGAGCGCACGCCTGCGGGCGAGCGGCCGCCGTTGATCATCATCTGCGCGTATTCGTCCTGCGTCATGCCGGTCATCGAACCGGCGGCGAACTGGAAGCTCTTGCCGTCGGTGGAGAACAGCTTGGACAGGAAATACACGTTGCCGCCTTCGTCGATCATCGCGTTGTAATCGCGATCGAGCACGGCCTGCTTGGCCGCCGGCGTCAGGTTCCATTCGTCCAGATAGGCACTTTCGCCCGCCAGGAAGCGTTCGCGATTTTCCGCCTTCATCAGGCTCATCGCGAACTGGTTCAGGTTATAGCCCTTGCGCGCCCGCTGCGCGGTAAACACGCGGGTGCCGGGGATATCCTCGAATTCCGCGAGGTATTCGTGGATGTTAATGCGCTCTTTCTTTTCGCTCATTGTTCGGTCCATTCGTAAGCGAGCGGCGCTTCGCGGAAGGCGAAGCGGTCGAGATGACGCTCGATCACCCCGCGCATATGCACGTTGCGATCGGCGTCGCCGGTCGTGAGGGTAATGGCGATTCCGCCTTCGCGTGCGGTCATCACCGCGGTTTCGGTGTCGGAGAACGGGAACACGCCCATGCCGTCGCCCTCGTCATAACTGGTGGCCATCTTGTGGCTCCAGTGGCTGACGAGCTGCTGGATATACCGCTCCGGCTTTTTGCATGTCGCGAAGCCTTGCGCGATTACGGCATGGTCTGGTGCTGTCATCTGCCTTGCGCCTTCAATCTGGCGTCGAGCCGCGGGAATACCCGCCGCACGTTGCCTTCAAAGATCGCATGCTTTTCAGCTGCGTCGATCGGCAGCGCATCGACATAACGCTTGGTGTCGTCGAAATAATGGCCTGTCGTGGGATCGATCCCGCGAACCGCGCCCACCATTTCACTGCCGAACAGGATGTTCTTGTTCTCGATCACGTCGGCCAGCAGGTTCACGCCCGGCTGGTGATAGACGCAGGTATCGAAAAACACGTTGTTCATCAGGTGCTTGTCCAGGCTCGGCTGCTTCAGCATGTCCGCAAGGCCGCGATAACGGCCCCAGTGGAATGGCACCGCGCCGCCGCCGTGCGGTATGATGAATCTCAAATTCGGGAACCGGCTGAAAAGATCCCCCTGCAACAGCTGCATGAAGGCCACGGTGTCGGCCGCCAGATAAAACCCGCCGGTGGCGTGCATCGCCGGGTTGCAGCTGCCGGAAACGTGGATCATCGCGGGCACGTCCAGCTCGCACATCGCCTCGTAGATGGGGAACCAGTATTCGTCCGTCAGCGGCGGATGGGTGAAGTGCCCGCCGCCGGGATCGGGGTTCAGGTTGCAGCCGACGAAACCCAGTTCCTCCACGCAGCGGCGCAGTTCCCGGATGCTCGCCGTCAGGTCAGCCTTCGGGCTTTGCGGCAGCATGCACACGCCGGTGAACCATTCGGGGAACAGTTCCGTCACGCGATAGATCAGATCGTTGCAGGCCACGGACCAGGCCTCGCTGACCGCCTGATCGCCCACATGGTGCGCCATGGTGCTGGCTCGGGGCGAAAAGATCGTATGATCGGCGCCGCGTTCCTTGATCAGCTTGAGCTGGTTGGTTTCGATGGTTTCGCGAATCTCGTCATCGCTGATCGCAGGATAGGGCGGGGGGGCCTTGCCCTCCTTGAAGGCGGCCTTCTGCGCGTCGCGCCACACGTCGTGCGCGGCCGGAGCGGTCGTGTAATGCCCGTGACAATCAATGATCAGCGTCATGCCGAGGTTTTCTCCCTGGTCCTGCTATTCGTTCCGACTTCGCGCTGAAGCTGGACGGTCGAACGGGTCATGACCGGTTCGATTCCCAGACCTTGCAACGTTTTGGCCGATTCTTCCATTTCGGCGGCGCGGCGCAAGCCGTGTTTTTCCATCCGCTCGCGGTTATAGGCAAAGCGTTCGGCCCAACTCTTGTGCACGTCCGACGCATCGAGCGACGCGGTGACATCGTCATAGACGCCCGCCGCCATCGCCGCCTCCGAACATTCGTAGCTCAACGCCTCGATGCCTTTCACCATGACGGACCGGATCATCTTGATCGCGGATGCTTTGCCGACCGTGTCGCCCGCCACGCGCATGTTGGAAAAACCTATCTGGCCCAGCATCTCGTGCGCGGGCGTGGCGTAGGGGCCGGCGATCAGAAGTGGCACCGCCAGTTCCGCATCCACCGGTGCCATCACGGCGACATCGACATAGCGGCCACCGGCGGCCTCAACCACTTCCGCCGCGGCCCGCTTGGTATCGGGGGAGACGGAGTTCATGTCGCACCACAGCGCGCCCGGGGGCAGCAACGCGGCATATTGCTGCGCCGCCAGCAATGCCGCGTCGGCGGTGACCAGCGATATGGCCACGCCCACACCCTGCAGCGCCTGTTCCGGGGTGTCGCCTGTCTCGATACCGAACCGCGCCATCAGTGCCCGGCGTTCCGGGGAAATATCCCATCCGCGCGTGTGCCCAGCCCAGTCGCCAGCACGGGCGAATCGTTCCCCGGCCTCGCCGAAGCCGATCAACGCCACCTGAGGGGCGGGAGGAGGGGTGGTCAATTCAGGCATCCTGTCGTCTCGCCGTTAGAGAATGTATGTATTGCTTACAAGTTTGCCAGAGCGGCACCGGCTTCCTATGCGGGCACCCAATGCGGACCCTTGACGCAACCGACTGCGTGGGTCCACCGGTCAGACACGTCCATCGGTGGACGCGTCCATAGCAGGGAGAGTCGCGGAAATGAGCGGTGTTGTCGTCCAGAATATCGAGCGGGCGGAACTCTCGGTGGTCGATGGTCTCGGCGCCTGTGGTGTCGCCACCGTGCACGAGGCGCAGGGCCGCACCGGATTGCTCGCCAGCTACATGCGTCCGATCTATGCGGGCGCGCGTATCGGCGCCACTGCCGTCACCATCAGCGTGCCGCCGGGCGACAACTACATGGTCCATGCCGCGATCGAGCAGTGCCGCGAAGGTGATGTGCTTGTCATCGCACCGACCAGCCCTTGCGAAGACGGCTATTTCGGCGATTTGCTGGCGACCAGCGCGCAGGCACGCGGCTGCCGGGGCCTGATCATCGATGCCGGTGTGCGCGACGTGCGGGACCTGCATGAAATGAACTTCCCCGTCTGGTCGAAGCGGGTGTTCGCGCAGGGGACGATCAAGGCCAGCCTCGGCAGCGTGAACGTGCCGGTGGTCTGTGCGGGTGCCTATATCGAACCGGGCGACGTGATCGTGGCCGATGATGACGGTGTCTGCGTTGTGAAGCGCGCCGATGCGGCCAAGGTGTTGGAAAAGGCCCGCGCACGCGAAGCGAACGAGGGTGACAAGCGTGCCCGTCTCGCCGCCGGTGAACTCGGCCTCGACATGTACGGCTTCCGCCAGAAGCTGACCGACATGGGTCTGAAGTGGATCTGATCCGTGAATAGCGCACCCGTCATGTGGATGCGCGGGGGCACGTCCAAGGGCGGCTATTTCCTCGCGTCAGACCTTCCCGTCGATACCGCCGCGCGCGATGCCTTCCTGCTCGGCGTGATGGGCAGCCCCGATCCGCGCCAGATCGATGGCATGGGCGGGGCCGATCCACTGACCAGCAAGGTCGCGGTGGTGAAGAAGAGCGAGCGGGAAGGGATCGATGTCGATTACCTGTTCCTGCAGGTCTTCGTCGATCAGGCGATCGTCACTGACGCACAGAATTGCGGCAACATCCTCGCAGGCATTGGCCCGTTCGCCATCGAACGCGGCCTTGTCGCGGCCACGGGGGAGGAGACGAAAGTCTCCATCTTCATGGAAAACACCGGGCAGGTAGCGGTCGCCACCGTGCAGACTCCCGGCGGCGTGCCGACATATGCGGGCGACGCGAAGATTGATGGCGTGCCGGGCAGCCATGCACCGATCCCGCTGGAGTTCCGCGATACCGCCGGTTCATCCTGTGGTGCGCTGCTGCCCACGGGCAATGTGGCCGATGTGATAGAGGGGGTTCGCTGCACCCTGATCGATAACGGCATGCCGTGCATCGTGATGAAGGCGGAGGACCTCGGCGCGACCGGTTATGAGACGCGTGAGGAGCTGGAGGGCGATGGCTTCGCTGCGATCCGCACCCGGATCGAGAGCATTCGTCTCGCCGCCGGGCCGCTGATGAACCTTGGCGATGTGAAGGAAAAATCCGTCCCCAAGATGTTCCTTGTCGCCCCGCCGCGTGCAGGCGGTGCGATCTGCACCCGCAGCTTCATCCCGCATCGCGCACATGCCACCATCGGCGTGCTGGCGGCGGTCAGCGTCGCAACCGCCAGCCTGCTGGAAGGGTCGCCCGCCAACGAAGTGGCGTCGATCCCCGAAGGGAGGCGCAAGACGCTCAGCGTGGAACATCCCACCGGCGAGATGAGCTGCGTGCTGGAAGTGAACGATGCGGGCGAAGTCGTCAGCTCCGCCCTGCTGCGCACCGCGCGCAAGCTGATGGACGGGGTGGTCTTCGCCTGATTTCCCGCCCGATCGTGAAGAACGAGGTTTCCTGTAAATGTCCGACCGTATCGTAAGCTGGCACCCGAACCCGTCGAAGCCCCGCTATACCCCGCCCCCCGGTGCGGTGGACGCGCATTGCCATGTGTTCGGGCCGATGGCGCAGTTCCCCTTCAGCGCGAAGGCCAAGTATCTCCCGGAAGATGCCGGCCCGGACAAACTGTTCGCCCTGCGTGATCATCTTGGCTTCTCGAAGAACGTGATCGTGCAGGCCAGCTGCCACGGCACGGATAATTCCGCCACGCTGGATGCCATCGCCAAAAGCAATGGCAAGGCGCGGGGTGTCGCGGTGGTCGATCCGGCGATCTCCGAAGAAGATCTGCATGCCCTGCACGCTGGCGGGATGCGCGGAATCCGCTTCAACTTCCTGAAACGGCTGGTGGATGATGCGCCGAAGGACAAGTTCCTCGAAGTCAGCAGGCGCTTGCCCGCGGGCTGGCATGTCGTGATCTATTTCGAAGCCGACATCCTCGAAGAACTGCGCGCGTTCATGGATGCGATCCCGGTGCCGCTGGTTATCGACCATATGGGCCGTCCCGATGTCACGCAGGGGCCGGACGGCGCGGACATGCGCGCATTCCGGGCTCTGCTCGACAGCCGCGCGGACATTCATTTCAAGCCGACCTGCCCCGACAGGCTCGACCCGGCTGGCGATCCGTGGAACAGCTTTGCCGAAGCGGTTGCGCCGCTGGTGGCGGATTATTCCGATCGCTGCATCTGGGGCACCGACTGGCCGCACCCGAACATGCAGGACAATGTGCCTGACGATGGGCATCTGGTCGACATGATCCCGCGCATCGCGCCCACTGCCGAACTTCAGCGCAAGCTGCTGATCGACAATCCAGAACGCCTCTACTGGGCGGACTGACGGGGCCACCTGTGCGGTTCCAGCGCCGTTCCAGACCAGCAACAGATCGCGCGCGCCGCTAGGCATGCCAGCGCGCGATGGCGCGCGCAGGATGGAGTGCGCTTATGATCGAGGACAGTCTGTTCGATATCTCCGGCAAGGTTGCGCTGATCACTGGCGGGACCAGCGGCATCGGCCGGATGATTGCACAGGGCTTCGTCCGGCGCGGTGTGCGAACCTACATCGCTTCGCGGGATCAGCAGCGGGGCGATGCCTGTGCCGCTCAGCTGTCCGGGCACGGCGAATGCCATGCGCTGTCGGCTGATCTGTCGCTGGCAGATGGCCCGGCGAAACTGGCTCGTGGCTTCACCGCGCGGGAAGATAAACTGGACATCCTCGTCAACAACGCAGGCGCCAGCGCGCCCGGCGGGATCGAGGATATGAGTGTTGACGCATGGGACGATGTGTTGGGCGTCAACCTGCGGTCCCTGTTCTTCCTGACGCAACAATTGCTGCCGTGCCTGCGCGCGGCGGCGAGTGAGGAAGAACCTGCGCGGATCATCAACCTCGGGTCAATCGGCGGGCTCCACGTGCCCAATTGGGAGGCGCATCCCTATGGCGCGTCAAAGGCCGCGGTGCATCACCTCACCCGATCGCTGGCGAAGCGTTTCGGCCCCGAACACATCCGGGTGAACGCCATAGCGCCGGGTCCGTTTCACTCCCGGTTGACGGACACCAGGTCGGAAGCCGTGCGTAACAGCGTGGCGACATACATTCCTGCCGGGCGACCGGGAACGCCGGACGACGTCGAAGGAGCAGCGGTTTTCCTTGCCTCACGCGCAGGGGCCTATGTCAACGGAGCCACTATTCCGCTCGACGGGGGCTACGTCGCCGCGCTTTGAATCAGGCGCTGTCGGGCGGCCTTTATGGTGGCACGGGAACTTGCGGGCGAATTGCCGGTAATCCACACATGACACTTCGCAACAGCGAAGCGGTATGTGGAGAATTGCCCTGATCTCATTATTCTTTCGCGGCCGCGCCTTGCCAATGGCTTGCGCGGCGCTCGTCGTCGCAGGCCCTGCCACCGCGCAGGAGGAAACCCGCGAACCCTGGCGTTATCGGATTACGGTGGGTCCACAGGTCTATCCCAGCTATCCAGGATCGGATTCCTATGATGTTGGCCCATACGTCAACATCGACCGCGCACGCGGCGATCAGCCGTTCGAGTTCGAGGCGCCGGATCAGGGATTTGGCTTCTCTGTGGTCGAGTCGGGCGGCTTTTCGATCGGTCCGGTGGTCAACTGGGAAGGCGTGCGCAAGGCGAAGCACGTTGGCGCCGATGTTCCGACAATCAAGTTCAGCATTGAACCGGGCGTGTTCGCCGGTCTTGAACTGGGCGAAAGCTTCCGCCTGCGTGGTGAACTGCGCAAGGGCGTGACCGGTCACAAAGGCTGGATCGGTGTCGCCGGGGCAGACTGGGTCGCCCGTGACGGCGATCGCTGGCTATTCTCGCTCGGCCCCCGCATAACGTGGAGCGACAGCCGCTATCAGGACGCATGGTTCGGCATCACGCCGGAAACCTCGGTGGCCACGGGTCTGCCCGCATACGATCCCGACAGCGGTGTGCAGGCCGTTGGCGCGACCGCCTCGTTTCTGACGGAAGTCGGCCCCAATTGGGGCATCTCGGCTTATGCCAAATATGACAGGCTGGTGGGCGATGCGGCCGATTCCCCGTTGGTGCGCGTCCATGGTTCGCGCGATCAGCTCTCGGGCGGTCTGGCTCTCAGCTACACCTGGGGTGGCCGGGAGTAGTATCTGTGTGCTTTGTATGTGCGCGCTTCCATGCCATCATACGCGCTTGCGACGCGGCTTTGGGAGAGCGGCATGTACGCATTGTTCGCCCGCCGGTATCTCGACCTTCTGGGGTCGATCTATCTCTATAACGAACATCGCGGATATACCGCGATAGATCGGGTGCTGGACGCCGTCCGTGCCCGGTCGCCGGATGATCTCCCGTTGATTGCCGCGATCGAGAGCCATCGCGCGGACGAACGTAAGCACTACGTCATGTTCCGCCGCTGGTTCGAGCGGCGCGGGGTGATGCCGCTGCGGCTGGGGCGGCGGTTCGGCCACATCGATCGTTTCATCGAAATAATGTTCGGCCGATCGATCGATCGGCTGGACACGCAGGAAGTGATCGATCGGGACGAGCTGTTCGAAAGGCTTTGCCGCGTGATCGCCCTGACGGAAAGGCGTGGCTATCGGCAGGTGGAAGTGCTGCTGGCGAACCCGCAGGTTCGGTCAGACCCAGTGCTGATGCGCATCTTCGAAATCATCCGAAAGGATGAGCCTAGTCACTGGGCGCCTTACGAGGGTTGGCTACACGCCCATGCCCGTCGTGATCCGAAATGGTGGGAACGGGGCGTGGACGGCCTGATCCATTCCGAACTGCTTTTTCTCAAGCTGCCGGTACTGTTCCTCAATCCGTTCGTCCGCCGCCGTGCAGAATGGCCTGACGCGGGCGAGCCTGAATCTCCACTCCCGAATATGGTCGCTGCCAGCGTCTGATGGACGGGTGCGCGCGAGAGGAGGCGACTTTTCCGCATCATCGGCCGGGAAGAGAGGCAGGATTGCTCTCGCGCCTGCTGTCGCTGCGGGTGGGCGCGATGTTGCTGCGTAACACAGCGGTCAGTTGCGGTGTGTTCCTGCTTGGCCTGGGTGTGCTCTACGCCCTGGTGCAGTGGGCAGGATTCCGGGAAGTGCCGGCTGCTGGCATCGGCTTCCTTGTGGCCAATTCGCTGCACTATCTGCTGGGCCGGGCGTGGATCTTTCGCGGCACAGATCGGGGGCGGGCCAGCGGTTATGCCCTGTTCCTGATCAACGCGGGCGTCGGTTTGGCGGTGACCTTGATTTTCTACGCGGCTTTGCTGGAACTGACCTCGCTCCACTATCTGACAGCGCGCGTGATCGTTTCGCTCTTTGCGGGGCTTGTCGTTTTCCTGCTGAATGCGGTTTTCAACTTCCGTCAGGTGTAACCGTTCGGCGCGCGGACTTGCGCAAAAGATCAGTTCTGGAACCGGGACCGCACCATTTCATTGATCCGGCGAAGGAGTTTCGCGCTTTTAATCGCGCGACGGTGTTTGCGATGGAAAATGATAGAATAGTTGCGGTTGGCCTGCTTACTCAAACGAACTTGAGGATGCTTGGCACCAGTCTGAAGACCGTCTTCGCCGTGGATGACGGTACGAGCGATTTCGATAAATTGCTTCAGGCTCTCGACCGATTGGGAGAGCGCCGCGGATAAAGGCGCCCCGGCCCCACCGATCGCGGGGCCGGGGCAATCCTTATTATTGTTCGAGCGTTATCCGCACGAAGTCCACCGTCTGGCGAGTCGCCGCGGCGAATTCGGTTTCAGTGGCCTTGAAGGCGCCGAAATGGGCGAACTGGTCCGGCGTCATGCCGTCGAATTCGTAAGCGGCGCGGAAGCTGGGCAGCTTCATCAGCTTTTCGATGCTCGCCTTGTTCGGCTCCCGGTCGATCGCATGCGGATCGAACGGTTCCAGACCGGCGGTCATCAGGCCGGCGATGTAGCCGGGGGGGCAGGTATAGACCATGTCGCTGCCGCCGAAATCCTGGATATGGCGGCTCACCGTCTTGCCGGTGCGATCGTCCTTTTCAACGCGCATGGAGCACTGCAGCATCTTGGACGGGTGCCCGATGCTCTTGCCATAGTGATAGGCGCGTTTGAGCACCGCTTCTTCGCCGTCGCGGATTTCCGGCAGGGTCAGTTCAATCCCGCGTGCCTTGGCTTCCGTCTTCCAGTCGGACAGTTCGCCCAGACGAGCGGACATGTGGGTGATGACTGAACGCCACTTCGAAAGATCGATGCCAGCCGCCTTCGCACGCAGCAGGCCTGCGCTCACGGCGGCCATGCAACGCATGTACTGCGGCACGGTGAAGCTGGTGGTGTTGTTGGTGGAAATGCCGCGCGCAGTCAGTTCTTCCAGAACCTCGTAGCCTTCCTTCGACCCGGGCAGCTTGACCATCACGTTGGCTCCCTGTTTGGCAATGGTCAGGCCCTGAGCCAGCATCTTGTCGCCGTCCCGCACGAATCGCGGATCGACCTGGCCGGAAAGGAAGCCGTACTTGCCGCCGGACTTGTCATAGACCGGGCGAATGGCGTCCGCGCCTTTCTTCACCAGGTCGAGGTACATCGTCCAGTAAACGCCCTCGTAATCGAGGTCGGGGTTCTTTGCCGCGATGCTCTTGATTTCCGCAGCCCACATTTCGGGAGCCAGCTTGATTGCCTGCAGGCTCAGCGGCGGATTGGTGGTTACGCCACGGAAGCCCATGGTGCCGTCGCGCTGGATCGTAGCATCGTCGTAAAAGCGGGTCAGTTGCGCGTCCCATTCCGCGCGCTCGCCCTCCGGCGCCTTGGCCAGCGTTTCTTCTTTCCAGCTCGGAAAGATCAGCGGGCTCGAATCCCACCAGATCTCCGCGTCCGGATTGGTCGCGGCCAACTGTTCGAGCGGGTGCAGGCTCGTGTCGTTCATCTCGGGTTCTCTCCAGGGTGGGGGCTATGCTGCCGATATAAGATCGACCGCCCCCTATGCCAAATTGCCCGCCGGATTAAGCCCTTGATTGCACCATGGGCCACATGGGCCGGAAAAGAGTCTTTCCCCACCTTCGCGCCGAGGTGGACAGCGACCCGCGCACCGCCTAAGGGCCGCGCCGCATATACCCCATAAAAGAGACCTGTTTTATGAGCCTTCGCAACGTGGCGATCATTGCCCACGTCGATCACGGCAAGACCACGCTTGTCGACCAATTGTTCCGCCAGTCCGGGACTTTCCGCGAGAATCAGCGCGTTGAAGAACGGGCGATGGACTCCAACGATCTGGAGCGGGAACGCGGAATCACCATCCTGGCCAAGCCTACTTCGGTCGAATGGAAGCCGCCGGGTTCCGCCGAAACATTCCGCATCAATATCGTCGATACTCCCGGCCACGCGGACTTCGGTGCGGAGGTGGAACGAATCCTCAGCATGGTGGACGGTGTGATCCTGCTGGTCGATTCGGCCGAAGGCCCGATGCCGCAGACCAAATTCGTTACCGGCAAGGCGCTCGGCCTCGGCTTGCGGCCCATCGTCGTGATCAACAAGATTGATCGGCCCGATGCGCGCGCCGACGAAGTTCTGAACGAAGTGTTCGATCTGTTCGTGGCGCTGGACGCTACTGACGAACAACTCGATTTCCCCTGCCTCTACGCTTCCGGCCGCGCCGGCTATGCCGGCGAAGATGCCGATGTGCGCGAAGGCAACCTGATCCCGTTGTTCCAGGCCATTGTTGGCCACGTGCCGGAACCGGGCCTCGACAAGACCGGCGAGTTCAAGATGCTCGCCACCCTGCTCGATCGCGACCCGTTCCTCGGCCGTATCCTCACCGGCCGTATCGAAAGCGGCCGGCTGGACATCAACATGCCGATCAAGGCCATCGACGTTGATGGAAACCCGGTGGAAGATGGGCGCGCGACCAAGGTTTTCGCCTATCGCGGGCTGGATCGCGTGCCGGTGGAAAGCGCCGAAGCAGGCGACATCGTTGCCATCGCCGGCCTGACCAAGGCGACCGTTTCCAACACTATCGCCACCCCCACGGTAACTTCGCCGATCACGGCGCGGCCCATCGATCCGCCGACGCTGGCGATGACTTTCGGCGTCAACGACAGCCCTTATGCAGGGCGCGAGGGTGACAAGGTGCAGAGCCGCGTTATCCGCGACCGGCTGGAGCGTGAGGCGGAAACGAACGTCGCCATCCGCGTAACCGAAAGCAGCGGCAAGGACGCGTTCGAAGTCGCCGGTCGTGGCGAACTGCAACTCGGCGTGCTGATCGAAAACATGCGTCGCGAAGGCTTTGAGCTGTCGATCAGTCGCCCGCGCGTGCTGTTCCAGGAAGGGCCTGGCGGGCGCGAGGAACCGTATGAAACGGTGGTCGTCGATGTGGACGAAGAGTTCTCTGGCACGGTTGTCGAGAAGATCGCCCAGCGCAAGGGTGAGATGACCGATATGCGGCCCAGCGGTGGCGGCAAGACGCGCATTACCTTCAGCGCGCCGAGCCGTGGCCTGATCGGCTATCACGGCGAATTCCTGTCCGACACGCGCGGCACCGGCATCATGAACCGGCTGTTCGAGAAGTATGGGCCCTACAAGGGGCCGATCAGCGGCCGCCAGAACGGCGTCCTCATCTCGATGGAGCAGGGCGAAGCCGTGGCCTACGCTCTCAACGCGCTGGAAGATCGCGGCGTTTTGTTCGTGAGCCCCGGTGACAAGCTCTATGAAGGCATGGTGATTGGCGAGAACGCCAAGACGCAGGACCTCGAGGTCAATCCTCTCAAATCCAAGCAGCTCACCAACTTCCGCTCCACCGGCAAGGACGATGCCGTCCGCCTCACGCCGCCGCGCAAGATGACGCTGGAACAGGCCATCGCCTATATTCAGGACGATGAGCTGGTTGAAGTGACGCCGCAGTCCATCCGGCTGCGCAAGCGCTACCTCGATCCGCATGAGCGCAAGCGGCAGAGCCGCAAGGAAGGCTGAATGAAAAAACCGGCCGGTCTCAGCAGACCGGCCGGTTTTTCTTTGTGCGGTCAGATTCCCGCGCGCACTTCCAGAGTGAAATTGCGCGGAGCGCCGACATTCACCGAAGTCGTGTTGATGGCACCGGTATAATACGTCTCGTCGAACAGGTTGCGGATGCTGGCCATGAACTGCAGATTCTCGTTCACGCGATAGCGCGCGCCGAGGTCGAACAGGGTGTAGGACGGCAGCCAGAACGTATTGGTGTTGATGCCATAGCGGCGGCCGACATGGGTCGCCCCGGCGTTGACCGACCATCCATCAGCCCCACCGTCGAGATCGTAGGATACGAACAGGCCCACCGCGTTGCTTGGCGCGTTTGGGATGGTGTTGCCCGCATTGTTGTTGTCCGTGATATATTTCGCGGAGAACAGGTGGTTCCAGTTCAGCGTTACGCGAAGCGCATCGACCGGGTTGGCATCTATCGAGAATTCCAGGCCCTTGCTCCGCTGAAGACCCGAAAGGATGCTGAAGCCGGGGTTATCCGGGTCGGCAACGGTCAGGTTGTCACGATCCAGCGTGAAAACGGCAGCGGTGACGATGGCCCGTGCGGGCCGGATGTCGAGCTTCACACCGCCTTCCCACTGTTCGCCCTTCTCCGGGTCGAACGGGTTACCGTCTACGTCCGTGCCGCCTTGCGGTACGAAGCTGCGGGTGTAGCTGATGTAGGGCGAAACGAACGGCGTGGGGCGCCAGACAAGGCCGGCCTGCGGCGTCCAGCCCTCTGCGATCTGGCGGCGGGTATCGTTGAGCGTATTGACGTCCGTCACATGGTCGTAACGCAGACCGCCCAGCAGCACGAAGTGCTGGCCGATTTCCATCACGTCCTGGATATAGGCGCCTTTGCTCTTGAACAGGCTTCCATACGGTGAATTCACGGTCTGGGCGCCATTCACAGGCCGAATGCCGATATAGACCGGATCGTAGATATCTATGGCGGAGAACCGGTAGCGATTATTCGTGCGATCATTGCGGAAATGTTCGTATTCCCCGCCAAACACGAGCTTGTGGGTGATCGGGCCAGTCTCGATTTCGCCGGCAAGTTCCAGCCGTCCCAACGTTCCCTTCAGGCGGGCGTCCCAATCGCCGATCTCGCGGCTAAGCAGGCCGTTGGCATCGACGATCTGTTCGGTCGAAATGGCCCAGATGAAGACGCGTTGTTCCTTCTGATCCGAACGGACCACGTCGCCCCGCAGTTCCCACCGGTCACCAAGCTGCTGACGCACTGAGAGCGACAGATTGATATCGCGGAAATTGCTCTCGCCGAACTTCTCGCCCAGAAAACGCGAACGCGGGATGTCAGCGAAATCGAACTTGCGGCCGTTGCCGGCGGTGAAGCGCCCATCGTCCTGATATGACATCACGGTGCCGCGGTCGCCGGTGCGACGATCATCGAACCACGATGCGCGCGCGGTTACGAGCGTGGTTGGGGAGATGTGAAAATCGGCTGTGCCGGAAACGCCCTTTGATTCGTTATTCACCAGATCGCGAAAACTGTTCGCGGTCTCGTACAGGCCCTGAAGGCGATAGTTGATGCCGCCCGTCACCGGCCCGGTGCTATCCACGGTGGCCTGGTAATAGTCCCAGCTTCCGCCCCGGAAACGGATGGTCGTGTGCGGATCTTCCTGCGGCTTGCGGCTCACGATATTGAGCACGCCACCCGGCTGCAGTGCGCCGTAGAGGACGGAGGCTGGGCCGCGCAGCAGTTCCAGCCGCTCCATGTCATAAAGCGAAACCTGCCCGTATTTCCGGTAACGCAATCCATCACGGAAATAGTTGCTGCCCGCCGCCAACTGGAAACCGCGCGACGAGAAGAACTCGCCAGCGTTGCCGAAGTTGTCGGTGCCGCCAACGGTGCCTGCATAGCGCAGCGCATCACCAAGCGAGCGGGCGGCGGTTTCTTCAAGGACTTCGCTGGACACCTGAGTGATGGTGAACGGTGTTTCCATCGCGTCCACCGCAACGCGCGTGGCGACGGAGGCGGCAATCGTATCGGCTTCACCGATCACGAGAATTTCACCGTTTTCCGATGTGGTCGCGTCTTGCGCCCACCCGGCAACTGGCGTGCACAAGGCAACGCAGGCTGCGGAATGCAGCAAAAGCTTTTTCATTGAGGAACTCCTGTTTTTAAGTTGATGAGGGTGCGGTCCGGGGCCCGTCATCAAGACGGATCCGGCGAAGGGCGAACAAGGCTGTCAGCGCCAGCACGATGCAGGCAGCCACATACCCGGGGCCGGCGGCCAGGGCGCCCGCAGTCAGTTGCGTGCCCCATACCGGCGCCAGAACTAGCGCCACGAGCGCGACGAGAGAAACGATCAGCAGCGCTAGCGTCATCCGCCATGCTCGCAGTGGGGGCGCACGGAACAGCGCTGTGCCCGCCGCGATCCACAGCGCCAGAAACAACCATAACTCGATTGCGACAGGTCGGCCGGAAAGAACATCCTGACTGCCAAGGAAGTGGAGTCCACCCAGCGGTGTGAATAGCTGGGAACTTGCAGGCAGGCGTGCGAGCCCCTGTAAAAGTGCGATTCCGCCGAGGGCCAGCATCATCCCACCCATCACCGCTGCGTTGGCCCGCTCCATGCGGGTAACTGCGGTCTTGTCACGCGGATGGCGTTTGCGTCTTTCCCGTTCGGTCCAGATGAAGAGGCCGGATGCGACGACTGCGGTGCAGACCAACCCCAGCAGAAAGTACAGCATCTCACCCCACGGCGGGGCGAAATAGCCATAATGCAGAGGTCGCATCATCGCGAGTACGCGACGGCCTGCACCCTGCTCGGTCCGGTCCACCGTTTGCAAATGGCGCCCGCTATCTGCATCGAACACCAGCATGGTCTGGCCGCGCTGGACCAGCCGGTGACCGGGCAGGTCACCCTGAACGCGAATGGTCGCCCCGGCCATGCCGCGATCCGTCATGTTGACGTGGCTTGGCCTGAAATCCGGCCGCAATTCCTGTGCGCGACGGATGATCTCCGCGATCGGCAGAGGGGTGCCCGGCCCTTCCCCCTGAATCTCGATGGGATTGGCGGAGGAGGCGCGGATGCCGATCAGGCTTTCCAGCCCTAGCCATGCACCGGTAAGCGCGATCACGAGGTGGAATGGTAGGGCCCAGACCCCACCGAACTTGTGCAGATCGGCCCACGCCTTGCGCCGGTGCTCCCCCAGCCTCAGGTGGAACAGGTCGCGCCGCAGGTGGGGCCAATGGAACCACAGCCCGGCGATCAGCGACACCGCCATCGTCACACCCAGCAGGCCGACGATCCAGCGGCCCTTCTGCCCCATGAACAATCCGGCGTGCAGCCGTTGAACGAAATCCGCGAAGTCCGATTGCAGTTCTGATCGGACTTCGCCGGTTTCCGGGCTGACCCAGTACCGATTTTCCCCGCCTTCCACAGTTTTGGCGACGACGCTGTACTGGTGGATCGAATAGATGTCCGAAGGGAAAGCGATCACGCTGACTTTCGCCCCGGGCACAGCTTTGTCGAATGCCGCCAGTGCCCCGTCAGGCCCGAGATTGTCGGGCGCTTCCACGCGCGCCATTTCCGGATTGGAAAGCGCCTTGAGCGGGAACTTGTACACCACGAGCGTGCCTGTCAGACAGACGACAAACAACAGCCAGCCCGTCAGCAGCCCCGTCCATGAATGGACGAGATAAGAAGCGCGTTGCCCCCTCATCTGCTAGTTCAGGAAAAGCTGAGTTGAGCCCGCAGGCTTCGGTTCAAAACGTCGGGACATATCAGGCTATTGCGATCGTGTGTTCTTGGCGTCGCGATCGGGTGTGTTATCTGTGGTTTTGCCGCAAGCAAATTACCGTAATGTATGATTTTGTAACGTTACATGCGCGTTTCTTTCCCCGGCGGGTGTCGTGTTCGCAAGTGCGGATACCCTTTGCGACAACTCGACAGTTGCCCACTGATGGGCCTTGGCTGATAAGAGGCGGATAAGCGTGGGGAGGCGCGCGATGTCCGTTTGTAGCAAGCTGGCCCGTTCGGGGGCTTTGGCGTTTGGTTTCATCCTGACGGTACTTTCCGCCACACCTGCGGTTGCACGCGCGGTGGATGAACCGCTGGCCCGGTTTGAAACGCCGATTTGCCCCGGCATCGTAGGCCTCGAACTCGCTTCGGCGGAGGCGATGGTCTGGAGAATTCGCGCCAATCTGGAGGAGTTCGGTCGTCGGCTCGCCCCGCCAGAAACGTGCGAGGCCAATTTCCTTGTGAGCTTCGTGCCCAGCGGGCAGCGGATGATCGATGCCCTGCGCCGGTCGAACGGCTGGTTGTTCACCGATATGAATCGGGCAGAACGAGACAGCCTGTTCGCGGAGACCGGGCCAGCGCGGGCAGTGCTGAGAACCGTTGAGCGTACCCGCGACGGTATGACCGTCGGGCGTAGGGACAATCTGGTGCAGGCGCCGCAGGCGCGCGGCTGGATGGCCCATTCCAAGATATACAGCGCCGTGCGCAAGGATATCGTCACCGCCCAGGTGATCTTCGATGCCGATGCAGTAAAGGATCTGACCATCGCCCAACTGGCCGATTACGCTACGTTCAGGGCGTTGGCTCACACGCTTCCGCAGACAGAAACGGCAAGGGCTGCCTCCATCCTGTCACTGTTCGATGCAAACGGCGCGCGGCCGCAATCACTGACTGATTTCGACAAGGCTTATCTCGGCGCGCTCTATTCGGGCATTCCGAACATCCCGGGGCCCATGCGCCGGTTGGCGCTGGAGCAGGCGACGGGGATGACCATTTTCAGGCAATAATCTTCGACACGAAGAACCTAACCGGAGCGGGCCCTAATAATGATCAGAAGTGGCGCAAGTATTCTTGCCGGTATGGCCGGTGTTCTGATCGCCAGCGCGCCCGTCTGGGCGCAATCCGCATCCGAAGGCCGCGATGCGGGAGGTGAGGGAGAGGACATTGTCGTCACCGGCACCTTGCCCACGCAGAGCGAAGTCAGCCGTCAGGCCCGCGCCATCACCGACATGCCCAGCGCGATCCGGCATGAACCCTTGCCCCGGTTTCAGGCCCGGCTATGTCCGGGCGTTATCGGCATGGTGCCTGAATACGCGTCGATGATAGTCGATCGTATCCGCTACAATGCGGAGCAGCTCGACATGTGGATGGCGGACGACGACGGCACCTGCACCCCGAATTTCATCGTCGCCTTCGTGGAAGACGGGCAGGCCGATCTACAGCAGATCGCCGATAACCAGCACTGGTTGTTCCGCGACCTGAGTGTTGCCGAGCGGCGGCGCCTGCTGACGGAAGAGGGCCCCGTGCGGGTTTGGACCACCACTGAAACCCGCACTCGCGATGGCATGCCTGTTGCCCGAAGGGAGAACCTGACTGAGCCCCCGGTGGTCAGCACATGGATGGCGCATTCCAAGATCTACCTCGCCATACGTGAGGACATTGCCTCGGTTGTTGTCCTGTTCGACAAGCGACACGTAGGCGGCAAGACGCTGGTCCAGCTTGCCGACTACGCCACCATGCGCGGGCTGGCCCGAACGCGCCCCGCGGATGGGGAAGGGCAGACGTTGGACACGATCCTCACCCTGTTCGATCAGGCTGCCAGCCCTCCGCCACAATTGACGGAGTTCGATCAGGCTTACCTTGCGGCCGTTTATGACGGCATGCCCAACATCCCCGGCATCACCAAGGTGCTGGGCGTCAACCGTCAGCTACGCCTCCAGGCAAACGAGCCTGAGAAGCCCTAGGGTCCGCCCTAACTGCCCGGCGTGATCTTGAGCAGGGCTCCGTCGGTTTCGTCGGTCAGCAAATAGACCGATCCATCCGGCGCCACACGCACGTCGCGCAGACGCTGGCCGAGGTTTTGCAGAATGGCCTCCTGCGCGACGACGTGCCCGTCAGGCGACATTTCCAGCCGCACCAGCGACCGGTTCATCATCGCTACCAGCAGATTGCCTTTCCATCCGGGGAAGGCCTCACCGCGATAGACGGCTACGTTGCCGGGGTTGCCTGATGGCGGGCCAAAGGCCCAGACGGCATCGGTAACGCCTTCCACTTCGCGCACGCCCTTCGCCGGCTCCGCGTTGTAGTGATAGCCTTGGGTTACATCCATCCAGCCATAGTTGCCGCCCCGCTCGATCAGGTTCACCTCATCCCCGCCGCGAGGGCCGAATTCGGTTTCCCACAGGCGTCCGGTGGCCGGATCAAAAGACAGCCCGGTGGGGTTGCGGTGCCCGATGGACCAGATTTCCGGCCGCCATCCGTCACGGCCTACAAAGGGGTTATCGCGCGCCGGGCTGCCGTCCAGTTCCAGGCGCAGGATCTTGCCGAACGAACTGGCAGGATCCTGCGCGCGTTCGCCGAAATTGCGGTCGCCGCTGGACAGGTAGAGTTTCCCGTCAGCACCGATTGCCAGGCGTCCGCCGAAGCTGCCGGATGCGGGCCCCTGGCCACAACATCTCGTGGGGAGCGGCGGCTTTCCGTACCATTCGTTCGCGACGAAGATGTCTTTCACATCGGTCAGGCGATGGCCGCCGTCCCACTTCGCGCGCATGACGGCCAGCGTCGCGTCCACCTGCATGGGGTTGGCCCCGGCGGGCGTGTCAGGCGCAGCCTTGCTATATGCGAGATAGATCAGGCGATTACTTGCGAAGTTCGGGTCCAGCACGATGTCGGTCAGGCCGGAGATGCCGGGATTGAAGATCGCCGGCAGGCCTTCGATCGCCTGCGGATCGAGCACGCCGTTACGAATAATCCTCAACCGTCCGGGACGCTCCGTCACCAGCACTGAACCATCGGGCAGCATGGCCATGCCCCACGGGTGGTCGAGCCCGCGGGCAATCACTTCGACATGCAGCTTGGCATCGGCGCTATCGATATCCCACGGCCCTTGGCCCAACGCGGGGGTGGGGGGTGGACCTGCTGGGCGTTGTCCGGCGGCAGGCGCGGGAGCCGGTGGTCGCGGCGCATCCTGAGCAGAAATACCGGCCGCCATACCCGTAAGCACTACGCCCGCCATAAGCGACGCCCACAACTTCATATCTGTCCCTTCCCGTTGCCGGTTCATTATTGATTTTGTCCGCCTTAGGGCCGCGCTCCGCTCAAGGCAACGGATCGGCGTTCCGTTGCGGGCATCTGTTTCGCTTTGCGCACTTCGCGTCACGGGTTACGATGCACCGGAAAGCTTTTTTGGGGGAGTCAATCGATGGGACCGTTCCTGATTGCTCTGCTGGCGGTGCTGGTCATCTTTTTGATGATGGCCGTGCGCATCGTGAAGCAGGGCTATGTCTATACGATTGAGCGGTTCGGCAAGTTCACGCTGGCGGCGGAACCGGGCCTGCACCTGATTGTGCCGATCTTTGACCGGGTCGGCCACAAGGTGAACATGATGGAACAGGTGCTCGACATCCCCGGGCAGGAAATCATCACGAAGGATAACGCCATGGTTGGCGTGGACGCCGTGGTGTTCTTTCAGGTGCTGGATGCGGGCAAGGCCGCCTACGAGGTGTCGAACCTCTATGGCGCGATAATGGCGATCACCACCACCAACCTGCGTACGGTGATGGGCTCCATGGATCTGGACGAGACGCTGTCGAAGCGTGACGAGATCAACGCCCGCCTGCTGGGCGTGGTGGATCACGCGACAAGCCCATGGGGCGTGAAGATCACTCGGGTGGAAATCAAGGACATCCGCCCGCCTGCCGACATTTCAAACGCGATGGCCCGACAGATGAAGGCGGAGCGTGAGAAGCGCGCGGAAATTCTTGAGGCGGAGGGCAAGCGCGCCTCTGACATTCTGCGTGCGGAGGGGTTGAAGCAGTCGCAGATTCTTGCAGCCGAAGGGCGGCAGGAATCGGCCTTCCGCGATGCCGAAGCGCGTGAACGCGCCGCTGAGGCGGAAGCGAAGGCGACGCAGATGGTATCCGATGCCATCGCGCAGTCGGGCAGCCAGGCGATCAACTACTTCATCGCACAGGAATATACCAAGGCGGTGGCCAAATTCGCCGATTCGCCCAATGCCAAGACGATCCTGTTCCCGGTGGAAGCCACGCAGCTTATCGGGACCCTGGGTGGCATCGGCGAACTGGCGCGCGAAGTAATTGGAGAAGGGCGTTCAGGCGGCGCGAGCGGAACGCCGATCGATACCGGCAGGTCGCGCACCACCGTGCCCCGCAGCGGCCAGTCCTGAAAGGCTGGCTGGAATGGATTGGCTCGAAACCCTGCAAACGCACTGGGTCTGGCTGACGCTGGGGGTCGTGCTCGCCGGGGCTGAAATGCTCATCCCGGGCGTTTACCTGATCTGGCTGGCCATGGCGGCGATCGTCACTGGCCTGCTGACGGCGGTGCTCGACATGTCGCTGCCTTATCAGGTGGTCAATTTCGTCAGTCTGGCGCTGATCTTCGCGTTTTCCGCGCGGCGTTTCCTGCGCGACAAGCCCATAGAAAGCGCCGACCCGTTGATGAACCGTCGCGGCGCGCGGCTGGTGGGGGAAACCGCCGAGGTTGTGCAGGCGATCGAACACGGCAGCGGGCGCGTGAAGCTGGGTGACAGCGAATGGATCGCACGCGGTCCGAACGTCGCAGTGGGCGAACGGGTGCGGATCAGCGGCAGCGAAGGGGCGATCCTGCTGGTGGAACCGTTCAACCTGCTGCCGCACGAGGGGCAAGCAGAGTAACCACCCCCGCTATTACAGTGCCATCGCGGTTATGCTGTTTCGCGGTTGCTGCTGAAGCGGCCATGTTTGCGGAACCGCGTCATCCACCGGTCAAGGAACAGGCCAAGCGGTCGCGGGCTCACGCTCAATGCCTTCAGCCCCGGCAGATTACCCGAAGGTAGATTGCCGTTCTTGAGGAGAGCCCACTGGTCGCTGGTCATCGGCGTTCCAGGGATTGCGGCGAACAACGCCGAAAGGGGATCGGGTACGGCGAAGAAAGCCCGCTCGCGTCCCTGCGCACGCGCAAGGCGCTGGTGCAGTTCATCCATCGTCAGCGCTTCGGGGCCTGCGATCTCATATGTCTTGCCGCCGTGCTTTGCCGGGTCAGCCAGTGCGTTGACCAGCGCTTCCGCCGCATCGTCCACCAGCAGCGGCTGGATGCGGGCCTCGCTTCCGAACACCGGCAACACAGGCATGCGGGCGATCAACCCGGCAAACAGGTTGATGAAGGAATCGCCTTCCCCGAACAGAATGGTCGGGCGCAGAATGGTCGCCTTGGGGAAGGCGGCGAGCACGCGTTCCTCGCCCTTGGCCTTCGTCGCCGCATAGCCGCTGTCGGACGCAGCATCCGCACCGACGGCAGAAACATAAACGAACGCGTCCGCCCCGGTGGCGGCGGCGGCCGCAGCAGCAACGCCCGCGCCTTCTGCCTGCAACGCTTCCTGCCCCGACCCCCATGTTCCAACGAGATAGGCGGCGGCATCCGCGCCTTGCAGGGCGGCTTCCACACTGCGCCGGTTCTTCACGTCGCAGCGGATGAACTGGATCTGCCCAAGATTGGCCAGCGGCCGCAGGCGGAACGCGCGCTCAGGATTGCGATCGGCCACGCGCAGCCGTGCGCCGCGTCGCAGCAGTTCCTGCGCCACATGCGTGCCCAGAAAACCGCCACCGCCGATCAGGACGACGAGCTTGCCTTCGAGGGGATCGCGATGTGCCATGTCTTTTCCAATCCGGCCGCTGACTGGCCGTTCCTGCAATGCCTTGTTCAAGCGCGGCCATGCCCCAAGGCGCGAGCGCCCGCAAGCGTCCGCCGCGTCAGGAAATGCCCAGACTTTGCGCCGCCTGCTCCAGACGCGCCTTTTGCCCCGGATTGGCAGCTGTTGCCTGGTTCAGGGCCCCGCGCGCTTCGCCCGTGCGGCCAAGCGTCTGATAGCTGCGCATCAGCATGATCCAGCCGTCCACATCCGCCGGCTCACTCTCCAGCCGTGTGGCAAGGCTGGCGACCATGTCTTCGGCCATCTCACGCTGCTGGCTGGGAGGAATCTTGGCTGCGGCGGCAAGCTGTTCCTGCGTCGGCCCGGGAATCGCGGGCATGACGTCCGGCAGCCGTGCGGGGCGCCCCGCTGTGGCGGCGGTGATGCGCTGCGCGACGTCGATGGACTGAATCTTGCCCACCTGTTCGATTGTGCGTTTCAGGTCGTCTTCCCACGGGGCGCCTTCGGGCGTGTCGCTCAGCAGGGCCAGCCAGTCGGCGATTGCCCCTTCATGATCGCCGCCCAGGTCTTTCTCCACCGCCCGGAAATAGCGCGCACGTGGATCGGCCGGGTCGATTGCGGTGGCCTTGCGGAATGCCTCACTTGCGGCAGAAGGCATCGGATCGCGCTCGCTGGCCATGACCAGCGCCTCGCCCAAAGAGGACCACAGCACCGCGCTGTCAGGATCGGCATCTGTTGCCCGGCGATAAGCTTCCGCCGCTTCGGCAAAGCGGCCGCGTTCGAAATAGGCGAAGCCCAGTTCCTGCCACGCGCCCGCATTGGAAGGATCGGCGTTGGCCTTGCGCTCCAGTTCGGCCAGCGGATCGGCAGGTGTGGCGGGTTCCGCGGCGGGCGCGGGATCGTCCAGCAGGCGATAGGCGATTGTGCCGCCAGCCAGCATGACGGCTGCCAGAGCCGCAAGGCCCCCGCCGCCGATACGGCCGATCCATTGCTTCATCACCTGAACCCCCCTTTTCCAACCGATGGATTAGCAGGCCGATTCAAAGGCTTCAAACGGCTGGTGCATCGTTATCACTTGTTTATTATGTCGCTTGTTACTGCGGTATCGACCGCAAGGGGGGAACGGCGTGGCTTCTGCGGCCGCAGATCGGGTGAAAGTGGCGATTGTCGGATCCGGGCCGGCGGGCTTGAGCGCCGCCGCCCGCGCCGCTGCGCTTGGCATGAGCCATGTCCTGATCGAAAAGTCCGACCACCTTTCCGATACGATCTTCAAGTACCAGAAGGGCAAGCATGTCATGGCGACGCCCAGCAATCTGGTGCTCCGCAGCGATCTGGATTTTGACGCGGGCAAGCGTGAAGCCATTCTCGAAACCTGGGATCGGCAGGTCGCAGAAGGCGGGGTGAACATCCTCCTCAATGCCGATGTCACGGCCATCACGGGGGATAAGGGCGCCTTTGTAATCGAATTGAAGGGCCGCGATCCCGTGTTGGCGGAGGCGGTGGTGCTGGCCATCGGCACGCAGGGCAATCCCAATCTCCTGCGTCTTCCCGGCGCAGAACTGCCGCACGTGCAGTACCAGCTCGACGATCCGGGCGAATATTTTGACGAACATGTCACCGTGATCGGTTCGGGTGACGCGGGTATCGAAAATGCGCTCGGCCTCGCCGCTGACGACGCGCAGCGCAACGTTGTGACGATCCTCAACCGCGGCACCGATTTCGCCCGCGCCAAAGGGGCCAACGTCAAGCTGTTGAAAGAGGCGGAGGCGGAAGGCCGGGTAATCATCCGGCTGGAAACGGCACCGGCGGAAGTGAAGCCGGGCGAACTGGTTCTGGATACCCGCGATGGACAGGAAGCCATCCGGTGCGACCGGATCATCGCCCGCACGGGATCGAAGCCGCCGCGCGCCTTTGTTGAAGGTTGCGGCGTTGCTTTCGCCAGCGATGCACCGGATTCTTTCCCGCAACTCAGCCCCAGTTTCGAGACGACGAAGCCCGGCATCCATGTAATCGGCGCGCTGGCTGGCTATCCGCTGATCAAGCACTGCATGAATCAGGGCTATGACGTGATCGAATTCCTGAACGGGAATGCCGATCTCAAGCCCGCTGACGAGCCACTGCTGGCGGAAAAGTTCGCCGCTCTGCCGGGCAATCGCGCGGTGGACGAATGGCTGGAAACCTTCCGCCGCAATGTGGTGATCCTGAACGATCTTTCGCCCCTGCAGATGCGGGAACTGATGCTGGACAGTCGCGTGCATTCCTACGGCGCGGGGGACGTGATCTTTGTCCGCAACGATCCCGGTTCATCGATGTTCGCCGTCGCCGAAGGGTCGGTGCTGGTCGAAGTGAATCCGGCCGATCCATCCGTGACGGTGCCGATCGGGCAAGGGTCCATCTTTGGCGAGGTGGGGCTGATCTCTGGCCGGCGGCGTGGCGCGACCATTCGCGCGGCGGAACCCACGGTCTGTATGGAATTGTCGCGCACGGCGGCGCTCAAGCTGCTCGCAACGGCGCCCAGCACGGCACAGGCGGTCAACCGCGTGTTTATAGAACGGCAACTGCTGCAGATGTTCGGTTCGGGCCTGACATCGGATGACGTGGCGGAACTGGTCGGCATGGCCGAAGTGCAGGAAGTGCGCGCCGGCAAGGTGGTGATTCAGGAAGGCGCGGACGACAAGGATGTCTATGTCGTCCGTCGCGGTTCGATGATCGTGGAAAAGGGCATCGGCGGCAGCCCGGTGTTCCTGTCTTACCTTCCGGCGGGATCGTACTTTGGTGAAATGGCGGTGATCGACGGATCGCTGCGCACCGCCACCGTGAAGGCCGCGATCAAATCCGAAGTGGTGCGCTTTCCGGGGGCGGCGTTCACCGCGCTGCTCGATCGCAAGCCGCGCCTGCGGGAAAAGGCGCTGGCCGACATGGCCGGACGGCGAGACGTCAACCGCTTCATCGAAAGCCGGAAAGACAGCTTCGGCGGCGCGGCGGACTATTATTCGCAGACCGCACAGTTCCTGGTCGATAACGGCATTGGCGAAGCGACCGACGTGCTGCTGATCGACGAGAAGCTGTGCGTCGGCTGCGACAATTGCGAAAAAGCCTGTGCCGACAGCCATGACGGGTTGAGCCGTCTGGACCGGGAAGCGGGGCGCACTTACGCGCATCTGCACGTGCCGACATCGTGCCGCCACTGCGAACACCCGCATTGCATGGCCGATTGTCCGCCCAACGCGATCAAGCGCGGGCCTGATGGCGAGGTATTCATCGACGAAACCTGCATCGGCTGCGGCAATTGCCAGCGCAATTGCCCCTATGGGGTGATCCGGCTGGATGCGAAGCCACCGAAGAAGCCGGGCCTGCTGTCATGGCTGCTGTTCGGCACCGGGCCGGGGCCGGGTGAAGCCAGCTATGCCTGGCGTAAGAAGCACGCGGACAAGGAACAGCCCAAGGTCGCGATCAAATGCGACATGTGCAGCGGCATCGAAGGCGGCCCGGCGTGCGTGCGCGCCTGCCCAACGGGCGCGGCCATCCGCGTTTCGCCAGAGAAGTTCCTGACTTTCACCAAGCTGACCGAGGACGCAGGCTGATGGCCAGCGCGCCCGAAAGCGATCTTGCCTTCCACGAGAAGCGGCGTGATTCCGATCACGAGAGCTTCCTTGCGCACAAGCGCCTGCGCTGGCTGAAGCTGTCGTCAGCGCTCTGCCTTGTGGCGATCCTCGGCTATGTCTTTGCGGATGTGGAACCGCGGCCGAACGGCGGGACATGGTATGGCTACATTCTCGGCACGCTGGGCGCGGGGCTGATCGTGTGGCTCAGCCTGCTGGGCATCCGCAAACGAGCGATGACGCCGGGGCGCTGGTCGCTGAAGGCGTGGACCAGCGCGCATGTCTATCTGGGCCTCTCGCTGATCGTGGTCGCCACGCTACACACCGGGTTCCAGCTTGGCTGGAACGTGCACACGCTGGCCTATGTGCTGATGATGTTGGTGATCCTTAGCGGCATCTACGGCGTGGTCGTCTATGCCACTCTGCCTCAGGCGTTGAGCGACAACCGCCGCGAAATGACCAAGGGCCAGATGGTTGAAGCGCTCGCCGCCATCGATCGCCAGCTCGATCAGGCGGCGCAGCCGCTGGCGCGGGAAGAGTCGGATCGGGTGATCGCGGCGCTGAAGCAGGATACGTTCGGCTATGGCCTGGTCGTGCGGCTGACCGGCAATTATCGCGATTGCCGCACCGCTGCTGCGCTTGCTCTGTTCGACCGCCACGGCGCATCCGATCCCGCGCATGAGCGGGTGGCCGCGCTGCTCAGGAAGCGGCAGGCGCAACTTGACCAGATCCGCCGTCACATGCGGCTGCGCGCGCTGCTGGAAATCTGGCTCTATATCCACGTGCCGCTCACCGTGGCGCTGCTCGCCGCGCTTACCGCGCATATCGTCAGCGTATTCTACTACTGGTGACGCGGCAGATGGCTTTCCTGATACGTTCGATCGACTTCACCGCCAGCGGCCGCGAGATCGTGCGCGAGCGAGAACTGGCGCAGGACGAGCTGATCGTCGGCCGCGCGGCGGAAAGCGATATTCACCTGCCCGATCTGGCGGTGGAGCAGCAGCATGTTCGCGTGACGCGGGCAGACGATGGCCGCCTGAAGGTGGAGGCGATCGGATCGCTGGGCTTCACGCTGGACGGCCGCACCCAGTCCGATGCGCGCATTGACCCGCGCGAGGGGGGCGAACTCACCCTCGGTTCCTATCGTCTGGCTTTTGCGCAGGAAGCGGACGGGCGCGTGGCCGTGACGGTTCGCCGCGCGGAAGATCGCCCCCCCGACAAGGCGCAGGCGCTTGGCGGTTTTTCGCTCGGCGGGGCGCTTCCGGGCAAACGAGTGATGGCTTGGGCCGGGCTGGCGATCATCCTGCTCGCCTTCCTGGTGCTGCCGATCTGGACTCATGCCACGCGTGAACGGGTCAAGCCGGACTATGACCGCCCCGGCGCCACGTTGATGGACGCAAGCTGGCGCACGGGGCCCCTCAGCCTCAAGCATCACGGGCTGGAGGATAATTGCGAGGCCTGCCACGCCGAACCCTTCGTGGCGGTGCGGGACGAGACGTGCCTGACCTGTCACGAGGACATTGCCGATCACGCCACGCAGTCGCGGCAGGCGAATGCGCGCGGGCCTCTGTCGCCGGGCGCGGCGATTCAGTGGCAAGTGGCTCATGCGTTCAACAAGCCCGGACCGGGGGCCTGCACCGATTGCCATACGGAACATGAAGGCGCGGGGCGGATGCAGCCTGCGCGCGAACAGTTCTGCGCCGATTGTCACGGATCGCTCGATACGCGCCTGACCGATACCGCGCTGGGCAACGCCAGCGATTTCGGCAAGGCGCATCCAGAATTCAACGCAATGCTGATCACCGCAGCCGGACAGAAGGAGCCGCAGCGCGTTTCCCTTTCCGACAAGCCAAGGCAGTGGAACGGTCTGCGCTTTCCGCACGACATGCATCTGGACAAGCGGGGCGGCGTGGCGCGCATGGCGCAGCGGTTGGGCGCGGCCAATGGTTATGGCGATCCGCTGGAATGCAACGATTGTCACCGCACCACGGCTGATGGCGTGCGCTTCCTGCCCGTGGACATGGAGCAGGATTGCGAAAGCTGCCACAGTCTGGTGATCGATCAGGTAGGCGGCGTCTTCCGCAAGGTGCGCCATGGCGATGCCGCGCAGGCGAGGGCGGAATTGCTGGCGCTGGGCCGGGCCAGCCGTCCGCCACTGGTGCAGAACCGCATCCGTCCCGGTGAATACGGCGCCAGTGGGATTTACCGCGCCAATTTCGGCGGCCCCGCCACCGGAACCGCCCTGCTGGCGGGGGCAATGGCACGCGAGGGGCTGTGCGGCGAATGCCACGTTCCAGCGGGCAGGCCGGGTTCGCTCGACGTGATGCCGGTTACACAGCCATCACGCTATTTCATGCACGGCTGGTTCGATCATGACGCACACAAGCAGGAACAGTGCAGCAGCTGCCATGCGGCGAATACGTCTGGCTCATCCGCTGATTTGTTGTTGCCGGGCATTGGCCAGTGCCGTGATTGCCATCAGGGAGAAAGCACGCGCAAGGCAGAGGTGCCTTCAAGCTGTGCCATGTGTCACAGCTATCACCCGCCCGGACAACCTGCCGCCGCGCCGCGCCGGATCGCGCGTAAATAAGGGGCCGGGATATGCTGATCGCTCAGATGACCGATATCCACATCGGCTTCGCGCCTGAAGAGGCCCCGGAGGAACTGAATCACAAGCGTTTCCGGGCAACGCTGGATCGCCTGCTTTCCGCGCCTAACCGCCCCGATATGCTGGTGCTGAGCGGCGACCTGACCGATCGCGGCGATGCGGACAGCTTTAGGAAGACGGCGGAGCTGCTCGCCCAATGCCCGTTTCCGGTCTGGCCGCTGGTCGGCAACCACGACAGCCGGGAAGGGCTGATCGGCGCGTTTCCGCAGGTCGGGCTGGATAACGGGTTCGCCCACTATGTCGTCGAACAACAGGGCCTGCGTGTCGTGATGCTCGATACGCTGGAGCCGGGGCGGCATGGCGGCGCGTTCTGCGAATATCGCCAGCAGTGGCTCAGCGCCCGACTGGACGAAGCGCCCGATACCCCGACGCTGATTTTCATGCATCACCCGCCGGTGGTCAGCGGGATTGACTGGATGGACCCCGGTCCGGCTGAGCCTTGGCTGCAACGCTTCGGCGCGGCGGTGGCGGGGCGGCGTCAGATCGTGGGTATTCATTGCGGCCATCTGCACCGCCCGATTGCGGCGTCGCTGCATGGTATCCCGATCCATGTGACCCCCTCGGTCGCCCCGCTGGTCGCGTTGGATGTGACACCCGTTGACCCCGATCAGCCTGATGATCGCTCCCTCATCACTACGGAACCGCCCAGCTACGCGCTGCACCGCTGGGACGGGGCGAACCTTGTCAGCCATTACGAGACAGTTGGTGATTGGCAGACCATCGCCCGTTACAATCCGGCGCTTCAGCCGATGATCCGGGGCATGTTCGCCGAACGGCCGTAACGCCCAAAACCATCGCCATCGCTGTGATGACGATGGCTGCGCCCTATCTCGTCGCGCTGGCGACCCTTGGCCCTTGCCCCGGAACCCACGCCGCCATGTCGGGGTTGTCGTTCACCTTCCACGGAACGCCGCTCTTCGTCAGGAACAGCCGCTCCATCTCGGCGCGCGTGAAGGGGCGTGATCCCAGCCGCCCGAACACGGCGATCTGGCCGCCGGTTTCATCGACCGCACGGTCGCGGTCCAACCCCTTGGACATGGCCACGGCGGGCGTCGGCGTTTTCACCCAGGCGATCAGTTCGGGCATCGGTGCGGGGCTGAAGCCATAGAAGTTGCGCTGGCTGTCCGGGCTGGTCAGCTGCACCACTTTCATCCCGTTCCGGCCATCCGCGACATAGGCGAATAGCGAGGCATTGGTGGAACCGACGATCACGTCCTCCACGTCGTTCATCTGCCCGCCGAAGCTTTCCTTGCGATAGACGCTGGGGGCGGTGGGATTGGTGACGTTTAGGATCACCAGACCGTCCTGCTTCGCCGCCACATAGGCATAGGTTCGCGCGACATAGATCCGCCGCGCATCGGCCAGCGGCACGGTGCCCGATGGCACGGCCACGGGATTGCGCAGATCCGTCACGTCGAACAGCTTCACGCCTTCCGCATCCGTGACCCACAGGTAACGGAACTGCACCGCACTGGCGCGCGCATCGCGCAGCGGGCGGAATGCGGCCAGCCTGGGATTCAGCGGATCGGCAAGATCGATGGCGGCCAGCCCGCGCGGCGTGGTGATGTAAGCCACTTCGCCCGCCAGCACGACATGGCGCGCGCCGACCAGCACGCCGCCTTCATTCCACGTGACCGCGCGGCTCAGCCGGTTGTTGCGGAATTCGCCATCCGCCAGCGTCGTGACATCGACCAGTATCAGACCTTCTTCGGCATCGGTCACGACGGCATAGCGATAGATCGGCAGGAACGGCTGCTCCTGATTCATCTCGCGCATCGGCTGTGTGTTACGCAGCGGGTCGATCGGCTGGTTCGTCGGCAGCGCCATGCAGGTCGCGTTCTTCGATGCGACGCGGGTATTGTGGCCCAGTGGAGAGAATGGCCCGGTCAGGATCGGGTCCGACACGCCCTTGTTGGCGATGGAGGCCACGTCATAGACGCGGAAGCCGCCGCGCCCTTCGGCCACGAACATGTATTCGCCGCGCAGCTGCAGGCAGCTGACCCGGTCGCGCGTGCCCTCATGCGCGTTGCGGAATTCCTCGAACGCTTTGGTTTCGCCCGAAAGGTTGCTGTCGAACGCCTTACCGCGCGTCCAGTTCTTCAATTCACGCCCGTTGTCTTCCACGAACTGCCGGTAATAATCCGGGTAGGCATAGCGGTGGAGGTACGAGCCGAGCACTGCCTGTGGTTCTTCCCATTCCGCCACGCGCACAGCCTGGAAACCACCCTCAAGCCCGGTCCATGCGTTCATGCCCACGAAGTTGACGTAATTGGTGCCCAGCAACAGCAGTTGCGCCATGATCGCGTTGTTGTCGTCCTTGTCGCTCAGGTGGCAATCGGTGCACGTCTTCGTTTCCGTCGTCCGCACGGTATGCGGGAAATGCGGGGCGAAGGCCTGGCTGGAAAAGCCGATGGAACTGATCGGCGGCTGCTGGATGTAGATCCGTTCGCGGTTGATATTGGTGGAACTCAGCACCAGCGCGCTGCTGGAACGGACGGGGGCGACCTGATTGCCCTTGGTCGTCTGGTGCTTGCCCAGCTGGAACATCTCATCCCGCGCGACCTGGGGGTTGTAAGTGGCGAAGTTGCGCGTGGTTTCGCCTTCATAGCGATGGACCTCGCTCTGCCAGTTCGCCTCGATCGGCAGGTGGCACCCGCCGCAACTGGTGGTCCATGAAAGGTGGCAGGTGAAGCAGGCCATTTCCTCGTCACGGTGGGCGCGTTCCGCCGCCGCGATGCCGGGGCCGAATTCGAACTTGCCGGTTTCCGCGCCGTCGCGGCTCATCAGCTTGGCCCGCGCGGCCTTGGCGTTGAAATGCGGGTTTTCCGCATCGACGCTGTCCTTCACCAGCCGCACTTCCCATTCCAGCTTCGGATCGACGATCGACCGCTGGATCAGGGTCCGCTGGCCCATCGCGTCATAAGTCCATTCGAACCGGCGCTTGCCATCGGGATTGCGGAGCAGCGCCAGATCGTTGCCGCGCGGCGGGGCCGCCGGGCCGGATGTCCGCAACGTGGGATAGGCATCCGCCGTGCCGTGGCAGTCCTTGCAGCCGATCTCGATCGCATTGGCGACTTCGCCATAGATCAGCCCGTTGCCGTGGCTGTCCTGCGCGAAGTGACAGTCGGCGCACTGCATGCCTTTCTCGGCATGGATGTCCATCAGGTGCACGGCCTTGCCGGGGTTTGTGCCCACCGGCACGAATTCCCCTTCGCCCTCGCGCCGCCACTTTTCGGGATCGTCCGGGTCCACGATCTTGCCTTCGGCATCCAGCAGATTGCCTTCCCGGTCGCGTTTGAAGATCGCGCGGAAATTCCAGCCGTGGCCGTGATAATCGGCGAACTGCGTGTCTTTCAGCGTCGGGTTCAGACTGTAGACGTTGCGCAGGAAATCCAGGTCCGCCCAATTGCCGCGTGGGGCCGCCCCTTCCGGGTTCCGGTCGAGCACCTCACGCACTTCCTCCGCCGTGGGATAGCGCTGCTGCGCCGGCCACATTGATGGCGCGTCGGATTCGTAATCCCACATCGTGTAGCCCAGGAACGAATTCAGGAAGATGTTCGGCTGGTGCATGTGGCAGTTCATGCACTGCGCGGTTGGGATAGAGCGCGTGAAGACGTGCCGCAGCGGGTGGCCCTTTTCCTTCACCGGCGCATGATCGGGATCGCCCGGCTGCTTCACCGCGCCGTGTCCGCCGCCGGTCGGTTCCAGCTTGCCGGAAATGGTCGGGTCCACCGTGATCGTCTGACCATCGCGGCCATACTGGGCGTAAGTCAGGCTGTGGCGCGGTTCACGATCATTGGCATAGATCACATGGCAGGATGCGCAGCCGGAATGGCGGTAATCGCCCGGCTGGTCGTTGGTGCCCATGAACCAGGTGAACGGATCGTTGAGGCGCGTCTTGTGGATGTTCAGCACCGGGATCGCCACGCGCAGTCCGGTGGCGGGGCCGCGGTTGGACTGCTTCAGGTCGGGCCGCCCCGGCTCCTCCAGCCGCTGGATCGCGCCGGTCACGTTGGGCAGGCCGATTTCCGGGAAGATCGAATTGATCGTGCGCCCGCCGCGTTCGAACACGCGGAACACGTCGGCTGGCGGTACGACCTGCCATGTCGGCAGGGGGTAGAGTTCGGCCAGCGCGCCGCGCGCTTTCTGCGCTTCCGTCAGTGTGCCGGGCGGATCGCCGGGGCTGACCACTTTCGCCGGCTGACCATCGCGCGTGTAGGCTTCACCCAGAACGTAGTTTTTGAACGGCACGATACCGTTGTTGTACGATGCGCCGCCCCACAACATCGCGCCCGATGCCATCAGCGACCGCTCGCCCGCCTCGATCGTTTCGAGGTGGCAGGCCCCGCATGCCTCACGCGCGACCCGGTAATCGCTGGGGTTCACGAAGCGGACGAACTCCGGCGCCTCGCGGTTCAGCAAGGCGTAGCTCCGCTTTGGATTGGCGGAGGAGGGGAAGTGCCAGCCTTCGGGATAAGTGGGCAGCACGTGCGCCCGGTCACGCGCGGTGATGTAATCGATATGGTCGTGCGGCAGGTCGGAATTGCCACGCACCGTGGCATCGCCGCCGTGGCAGTCTGTGCAGCCCAGCCGCACAGCGGGCGTTTCGTGCATCGTCGGGGCATCGGTGCGGACGTGGCAGGAATAGCAGCCTTCCGACTTTCCCATCATCGCTTCCAGGGTCTGAGAAGCGGGGGCGGGTGGGGCGAGCGCATAGTTGCGTGCCACCGGCTTCTCCTCACCCGCGGCGCGCAGCGCGTTGCCGCCCAGCAGTGCGGCTGCGAACAGGATCAGTACGGAGAAAAGGCGAAGGGCGCTGCGCATCAATAACTCAGGATCGCGTTGGCGAGGATGGAATAATAGGCGCGGGAGTTATCCGTGCTGTCGAACAGGTCGCGGAAGCCGTCACCTGCCACCAGCGTCGCGCCTGACAGACGCATGACGATGTTCTGTGTCGCTTTCGGTCGCCAGATCGCCGCGGCTGACAGATCCCATCCTATTTCTTTCGGGATGGAACCTTCCATGCGCAGGGTCTGCAATACCGTGGTATCTTCGAACCACAGGTGGTTCGCATTGCCGGACACGCGCAGTTCCGGTGTCAGGTCGAAATCCGCGCCCGCGCCCAGTAGGATCAGGCCGGGATTGGTGAAGTTCGACTGGCCCTGTTCCTTGCTGGATCGAAGCGAATTCAGCAGGCCGTTACGCCCACTGACCGAAATCACACGCCCGCCGCCTGCGAACGGGATCGTCTGGCGGATCCAGTAGCTGGTGTCCGCCCCGGCGAAGATCGGGTTTTCGAAGATCGCATCGAAACCGGTTTCGGTATCGTCGTAGGGATCGCCATCGCCGCTGGCCCATGCGCCCGACAGGCGGAAGCGCATCCAGCTCTTGTCATAGCTCAGCTCGCCCGCGGCGAAGAACGCGCGGATATCCGCCGGGCGGCCGGTGAACACGCTGTCGCGATCCTCCCCCAGAGCGGCATAGGCGCTGGCGGTCAGGTTGATCCGGCCGATCCGCCCGTCGGCGTTATAGCCCAGATAGACAACATCGTATTCGCGCCCGCGCAGATTGCCGATCAGTGCCGGGCGCACGGGGAAGCCGTTATCGTCGATTTCCACATCGCCCGCTTCCCGATTGCGGTTCCACGCCAGCGTGATCTGGCTGGTCAGCGCGGGGATCAGGAAATCCTGCCGATAGAGGTTGGCGATGAAGACGAAATCGTCGCGTGGACGCTGAACCACGCTGTTCAGCCCGCTATTGGTGTCTTTCTCCAGCCGCCAGAACGCAGCCAGATTGTATTGCACGCGGTTGTTGTCGCGGTTGCCGAAGAAGCGCACGCCCAACTGCTGGTCGTTGAACAGGAAGCCCCGGAAATCCGCCTGAAACGGCTGAATCCCCACGCGCACGGAATCGAAATCGTACCGCATTGACGTGTTACGGATGTGATAATCGATGAAGGCTTCCTGCACCCCCACGAAGTGATCCGTGCGATGCGAAGGGCGCGACGGTTCTACGAACAGCACCCGCCGTTCGGGCACGTTGACGTGATTGATGTTGAACGCCAGTGCCACGCGGTATTCCACGTCCGGCGGCTTGAACGCGGTGTTCCCCTTGGTCAGTGCCGCGCCGACGAGGAATGTCTGCGACAGGACATAGCTGGCATCCTTGCCGAACACGTCCAGGCTCTGCGGCCGTTCCGTCGTTTGCACGCCGACCGGGATCGGGAACGTGCGCGGTTCGAACACCGTGTCGCTGACCAGATTGCCCTGAAAGAACCAGTCATGCCCGGTGATGGGCAGGAACGGCACCTTTGCCGGGTCCAGCGGCCGATCGCCCTTCAGCACGTTGTGGTGATAGGGATCGAGCGGTGATCGGCACACGTCGCGCACCAGCTTGAACACATCCTGCGCCGGGCAGAACGCATTGATCAGCCGCCAGCGATCCGGGATCGGGATCGTGTCCGTGGGGAATGCTTCCGGCGGCGGGGCGCGCACCGCGCCCGCGTTGTCCTGCGTCACCGCATCAGGCAGTTCGCCAGTGTAGCCGGGGCGGCGGCGGCCATCGATGGATTCGTTGTCGACAGGCGGGGGCGTGTCGTCTGCCGGAACGGACGCCGCAACCGGTTCTGGCGGCAGAGGTGGCTCTGCTGCCGGCGCGGTCTGCAACAACAGGGTAAGAATCAGCGCGCCGTTCATCACAGGCCCTGGCACACGTTCTGCGCGGCTGTGTCCAGAAACGGCGCGAACGGGCAGCTGATATACCGCAGTCGCGCTGTGCGCCCGCCTGCAAGGCTCACCATGATCTGATCCGCGCGCATGGCGACTGGCGCGTTGCCTACGCCGCCCGCGCGCAAACCGCCGTTGTGCAGGCCCAGGAAGCTGATCATGTCGTCCTGATCGATGCCGTCGCCCGAAACGCCCAGTCCGCCGACCAGTTGATTTCCGCGATAGACCGGCACGGAGCCGGGAAAGATCTGCATTCCGTTGGCCAGCCGCTTCTGGCCCGGCGCGGCGTCGGGCAGGTCCGTGCAACGTTGCGGCGTGTCGGTGGCGGATGCGCCGGTCACGAAGCTGAGATGCTGCGCCAGATTGCCCAGAATCAGCGCCGATTGAAGACCGGTGGAAAACGGATTGAACTGGCCGATCGGGCGGGACAGCGGGCCGTTGGGGCGACCAACTTCCCCATCCGGGAAATAGGGGCGCGACAGATTGCCGCCCGATCGATCAGCGAAAGCATGGCTGCCGGTCAGGGCATTTGCATCGCCCAGAAATGTGCGAACCCGGTCCACGAACTGCGGCACCTCGCCGCCCCCGCCGCCGAGCTGCGCTGCCGCGAATGCGCCGGACATGAAGTTGGCCGTGCGTGCTTTTTGCAGCGAAACGTCGATGCCGAATATCGGCGCGTCGGGTGATCGCACGATGCCCAGAACCTGCCCGTGCGTATCGACCAGAGAGATCGAAACCTGCGCCCGGCTGTCCAGCGGCTGGCGGATCTGTGCCCGCGCGCGGCTCATCACCGCGAAAGCTTCTTCCAGCAGGGCTTGCGCTTCGGCGGCGCTGATCGGCTGCGCCAGATCGGCCCCGTCGGTGCCGCCCCGGATGGGATAGCGATTGCTTCCGGCCCCGTCAGTCAGAACGAAGGCGTCGGTATTGCCGAATTCCGCCGATGTTGCGGCGCGCAGCCCTGATGCTTCAGCGCCATATGCCGCGCCGGGCAACAGCGCCGCCCCGGCATAGTATGCCGTTACCGGCACCAGATCGCCGCGCGCGTCCGCCACCGCGAAGCTGGCCCCACCGACGCTGCCAAGCGCGGCATAAGTGGCGTCGGAATAGCGCAGCGATGTGCCGTCAACGAAGATGCGGTCGGCCCGGATGCCCTCTGGCGCTTCGAAACCGACCGTCCCGGCCAGCGCGATCAACTCGTCCGGATCGCTGTCGGCATCCAGCACGTTGTCGTCGAAGCCATAGACGCCGTCGGACAGCACGCCCACGCCGCCAACGACCACGCCGTTCTTGTACAGCGGGAACCCGCCCGGATCGGCCGAAAGGCCCAGTGGCGAACGCTTGGGCCCGATCATAGCGCCGCCGGGGCCGCCCAGCCGCGCGGCGAGGTCGGAACAAGGCAACTGGCTGAACTGCACGCCGAACAGCGGCCCGCTTTCCAGCCCCACCGTGGTCGGCGCGGGCGGGAAATGCGGTTGCACGATCATGCTGGCCGTGCGGGTGGAAAAGGCGTTGCCGCCGCTGGAAAGATAAGCCCCGGTGATCGCCTTGGCGATGGCGGCGGCTTCCGCCGGAACGTCCAGCCCCTGAATGTCTATGTCGTCGCCGTTTGGCGCGCCGGGAATTGTGGCCAGCGCGGGCGCACCGTCCATGCGGAAAACCGCCAGCACATTGCCCACGCGATCGACCACGGCGATGGTCGCCGGGCGGGAAAGCGCGTCTGCCTGCATGGCCGCTTGCGCTATGATCTGGCCCACTTCGCCCGCGCTCAGGGCGACTTGCGCGGGGGCGACGTAGAGCCCGCCTGGCGTGGGCGCGGGGCCGGGGGCCGGGGTGGGCGCGGGCGTGGAGGGTGACGATCCCCCGTCTCCGCATGACGCCAGCATCACGGCCGCGCCGCATAGCAGTGATGTGATCCCCCGCGCGCGCATCAGCGAAGCTTGCCGATCGCCCCGGTCGCCTGGCCCAGCGCGGCGCGGAACCGCACCGGATTGTAGCTTTCCGGGCTACGAACCGCTTCATAGGCGCGGTTGAGATCGGCGCGGATTCCGGCGGCGGCGCCCACTGTGACGCGCCCTTCGCGCACCATCGCGTTGAGCAGCGTGTCCACCGCCATGACGGCCTGCGCCGACCCGGCATAGTCCGTGAAGCGTGGGCTGGTCGTCCTGTCTGCAATCGCGGCGATCACCGTAAAAGCATCTCCGCCAACCGATCGCGCCAGAGTGTCGGACAACGCGGCAGCGGCATCGCGCAGCCGCAGGGCGGCCTGTGCAGCTTCCCCACGCCCTTCGCCCATTGCGGCGTGGAACGACCGGCTGGCGGTATCGAACGCCTGCCCCTGCGAAGGGGCCAGCACGCGGGCCACGGTGGCCAGCATGATCTGGTTCTCGTCATTGAAAGGCGGCTGGCCAAAGGGGATCGGCCGGGCGGGGTTGCTTTCGAAAGTCAGCCGCCGCTGCGGGCCATCGGTGATCCCACGATGGCAGCTGTGGCAGTCGTAGAAGAAGAATTCGGGGAACACACCCTCCGTGCCGAAGCCGGGGCGGGCGAACAGGTCCGCTTGCCTCCGCACGGCTTCCGCCTGCCCCACGGCCCACAGCAGGACGCTGTTGGTACGTCCCTTGCGCTGCACGTAGTCGGCGTCTTCATCGTGGTGCTGCTGCAGGGCGCTGAACAAATCCAGCTCGAACACGATGCGCGGGTGCCCGGCGGCCATCATGCGGTGGGTGACGAACTGGTTGCCCTTTGCGCTGCCGAAATGACAGTCGAGGCAGACGCCGGCCCGCACCTGCGGGTTTTCCAGCGCGGTCAATCCGGCGCGAAGATTGGCGGGATGATCGCCTGCCGTGGTATAGTGGCTGGCGATCCAGCCACCCGCGGGCCCGTGGCAGGATTCGCAGCCTACCCCGTCAGAAAGCTGAAAACGCGGCCCACGTTCGGCGGCAGGTACATAAGTGGCGTGGCAGCCGATGCAGGCGGGTTCCGACGTCGGGTCGCCCATGCCCAGGCTGGCGGCGATCTGGCGGCCGCGCACACTGCTCAGAACACTCAGCGCGCGGCTGTGCGCGCCGCTGGGGGATGAGGGTTCCTGCCAGGTGGCGATCTCGTCCTGCCGCACCAGTTCGCCGTTGCCTTCGGCGCGGCCATGGCAGGTCGATCCGCCGCAAGTCGCAACGCCGACATAGCTACCTTCGGCCTGCGCGGTTGCGCCGGTAAGGGGCGCGCCCAGCAGCAGGCAAAGCGCCCCTGCCAGCGGCGCACGCCAGAAACCGTCGCCATGGCCCCCCTGGCCAATCATCTGTCGCTGTTTCCGGTCGAACAGCTGTCACTCGTCGGATCGCAGGAATTGTCCCACAGATCGTCGTTGCCAACGCCGGTGATCGGTTCATCGACCAGCGGCGGAGAGATCAGGGGTTCCACCGGGGCCAGTTCGATCAGCGGCGTGATGAACAGTTCCCCGCCGCCGGTGACGGCCCCTTCGCTCTCTGCCTTCAGCGGCGTCAGCAGATCGGTGTCGCGCGGCAGGCCGGGGGTATTCATCCCTGGCATGGTCGAACACGCACCGACGATCAGACAGCCGTTGATCGTCGAGGCGGGGTTGAACAGCCCGCCAGACGTGCCGGATGCACCGTTGATCGAAACCAGCGGGATCACGTCTATCCCGCCGATCGGCTGCCCCTGATTCACCAGTTGGCCATTCACCGCGATGCGCGTCGCGCCCGATGCGGTGTTGATGGAAATCGTTTCGGCGATGAAGCCGCCACGGTCGGCATATTCGGTGGATGCGCCGCTGTTCTGGATGAACAGGCCGTCCGTCACGTCGAAGGTGATGGAACTGGCGCTGATTGCCTGCGGGTTTCCGCCCGGTTGGTCCAGCGCCGCGTTGATCGTCGGGAAGCTGGTCAGCGTCTGCAACTGTCCCAGGACGTTGCCGGTGGCGATGGCGATCGTATCGCCCACGATATGAACCTGGCCCAAGGCCGCCCCGCTCGGATCGAGCATGGCGATCGATCCCGTCTCGGTATTCAGTTCCACCAGCGTCGGGTCTATCAGGAACGTGTCCGTGGCCGAACTGGTTGTCAGCGCCACGTTGCCGTCGATCGCGATGCGGGTGGGGCCGGATATTTCCAGCGTGCCGCCCGTCCCGATATTGCCGCTCGCGCCATAGGACAGGGCGAGATTGCCGATGGTGATGTCCGTAACCGCCGCCCCGGTGCCCACGCTGCGGAACGTGATCGCATTGTCTGCGAACAGCCGCGTGGCCTCCGCGCTGTCCAGGCTATAGTCGCCCGACAGTGTCTCTCCGCCGATGAATATGCGATTGGCGGAACCCGTCGGCGCCGGAACGCGGGCGATGATCGTCAATTCCTGCGTCGTGCCACGCTCGCCCAGCGTGCCGCCCAGCCCCAGGTTGATATCTGCCGATGTGACGGAGATCGTGGTGCCCCGGCCGGTGCCGGACATCGCGAAGACGCCCCCGGCATCCACTGTCAGCGCAGCATCTGCGGACAGGGGGCCGTTGGTTATCACATTGCCGCCTGCCGTGAGGCTGACCGAACCACCGTTTACGCCTTCCAGCGATTGCAGGTCGCCGCCAGCGTTCAGCACGATGGCCCCGTCGGATTGCAGGCTGCCATTGGCAATGATGTCGCCCGTTGCCGTCAGGCTGATAGAGCTTCCAATCACGGTGTCGGCGGTTTGCAGATCAGCGCCGGAGCTCAAAGTCACTGCGCCGGACGTGTTGAGGAGCTGCGTCGTCAATGCGCCCCCAGTCGTGATCGACAGTGCGCCATTGCTCGCTGTCGCCTCCTCGATCAGCAGAGCTTCATCCGCGTCGATCGAAACATCGAGCGCGCGCAAAATCACTGCGCCGGCCGAAGCGAGGTCGTTCACCACCAGCGTGCCATCCAGTGCCTGCAACAACGTCGGACCGCCGGAAGAAAGGCGATCTGCGGCGATGCCGTTGGCGACCGTTATCTCCATAACCTCGCCCGCTTCGATCAGGCCGGTGGAAGTGAAGCTGTTGCCGGTTATCCGTACTGCGCCATTGGCGCTCAGGGGCTGGGCAGCGTTGACGATCACGCGCCCACTCGTATCGAACAGCAGGCTTCCGTCAGCGGCGAATGGCGCCCCAGAGACAGTGGCCTCGATCCCCGCCGTCGCTCCGGCTCGGGTGCCGGTGCTTTCGACCATCAGGTCTCCGGCAAGCTCGATTGCGGATGCGGCATTGAGTGTCGCCACGTTGAGGCGTGCGGTTCCGGCGTCGCTTTCCGCTTCGGCGGTCGATCCCGAACCGCCAGTGCCGCTGGCGTTAAGAGACAGCGTGCCGATGCCGCGCGGGCCGACAGGCCCAGGCGTGTCGGTTACGGTGAAACCGGCCTGCCCGCCGCTGCCTTCGCCGCCCACCGCGCCCGGCAAACCGCTGTTTGCGTCGCCGCTGTCGCCGCCGATGCCCGTGGCATCGATTTCAACGGTGCCCAGCGCGAAGGCGCCGTCTCCCAAGGCGAACGTGGCAATGGAGCCGACGCCATTACCGCCGTTGCCATTCGTCCCGGTTCCGGAAAAGCCACCTGCACCGCCACTGCCGGTGGCCTGTATCGACAGCGTTGTGGCCGAAAGATTCGCGGTCGAACCGGGCAGGCTTTCCACGCGAGCCGTGCCGCCCGTTCCATTGCCGCCGCTGCTGGCAGTGCCGCCGCCGCCGTGGTTCATGCCAGCGCCGCCGGTTCCGGTGGCCATCACGGTCATGTCCTGCGTAGTCAGCGATCCGCCGCTGAACTGGGCCACCGCGGTTCCACCCGCGCCCGCACCCGCCAGCGCGGCGAGCGATCCGCTGTTCGCAACATCGTTGCCGCCCGCGCCACCGCCAAGGCCGGATGCGGAAAGCTGGAGGCTGGTTATTTCGATCGTGCCGCCCGTTTGTGAAACTCGCGCTGTCCCGCCGGTCCCGTCGCCTGCCTGATAGGCAGTCGCGCCGTCCGATGCCGCCGCCTTGCCACCCAGTCCGTTTGCATCCACCGTCAAGGTGTCGAGGGAGAGGCTGCCACCCGTTGCGACGAGTTGCGCAGTGCCCCCCGTTCCGCTGCCGCTGCTACCGCGCACCGGCAGATCAGACGGGGAAAGGAACGTGGCCAGGTTCTCGAAGAAATTGAACTCATCCAAGCTGAAGACGTAGTTCGTCCGTCCATCGCCGACTGCCTGAATAGTTAGCGCATTCGCCGTTATGCTGGCCGTTCCGGCGCTGCCTGCGAGCAGTTCCACCGTTGCGTTGCCGCCGGTAAGTGTCGGGCCCGCGCGTGGCCCCGGCGCATCCAATTCTTCTAGAGTGGTTAGAGAACGGGCGCTGGCTGAAACGATGATATCGCCCAGTACCTCTATCGTCCCGTCCTGCGCGATCAGGTTGGCGGTGCCGCCTGTGGCGTTCGATGCAACCGCGCCCGGCGCTCCGAAACCGTCGGCGACAATGGTCAGGCCCGATGCGATCTCGATGCCGGCCCCGCCATCCAGTTGCACCAGGCCGCCGTTGCCACCGTCGATGAAGATCGATCCGCCGTCGATCGCCGTCGCGCGTGCCGTGCCGCCCGTTGCGCTGCCCGCCGTCGCCGCTGCGGAAGATCCGAAGGCGCTGGCGCTCAGGCCCAGATAGCTGGTGGTGATCTCGCCGCCGCTGGAAACGACTTCTACCGTGCCGCCGCGCTGTATTGGTGTGACCACGGGGTCGGAGAACGATGAGAACGCTATCGTGCGCGCATCGGCGTTAAGCTGGATCGCATTCGCCGAAATCGTTCCGCTTGTCAGTGCTTCCAGGCGGATACCGCCAGCCTGATTTGTAAAGCTCGCCGCTCCATTGAAGCCGCTGGAAGCGTTTGCTTGCAGAATGATGTCGCCGCTGACAACCAGTTCGCCGGTGCCGGACACGGTAAGGCGTATCGCATCGGCGCGGGCGGTGCCTGCGCCCGCGACGGAGCCGCTGAATACGGCTTCTCCACCCGCCCCGCTGGCGGATGCGAACAGGCGATCCCAGTTGTGCGTGCCGCCCGCGATATCGATGGCGATGGCGCCGCCGGTGCCGTCCCCCGATTGACCCACCGCATAGGCGCCGCGCCCCTCCGCGGTGAGCGTCACATCCGTCAGGTTCAGTGCGCCGCCTTCGTTGACAAGAGAGATCGTGCCGCCAAAGCCATCGCCAGCCACGCTGGCATCGTCGAAGGATTCACCACCGTAACCACTTGCATACAATGAGAAGGTGGAAGCCGTTATGGATCCGCCAGCGGCCACGCGCGCGTCGATTGCGCCTCCGCGCCCAACGCCGCCCGTGCCGGTGCCTACGCTGCCGGTGCCCTCTGCGGTTGCATAGATGGAAAGCGCGGAAATGGCGCCCCCCTCGGCTAGCAGGTTTACCTGTCCGCCCTGTCCGTCAGTGAACGGGGCGTCGATGCTGAACGGTGCAGACAGGTTCGACGCGTAAAAGGACATGGCGCCATCGGAACTGATGCTTCCGCCCTCGCTGGCGGTAAGATCGATTGTTCCGCCGATGCCAGGGCGGGCCGAATAGATCGTGAAGTTCCGCGCGGAGATCGTCCCGCCTGCGTCCGCGGCAAGGGCGACCCGGTTGCCTGCATAGAGGGTGGTGGAATTGACGAATTCGGTGGTTCCGCCCAGCGGCTGAATATCGATCCCATCGGTGGCATAGGCGGAAACGCGATTGTTAAAGGTAGCGTCGCCGATGCTGATGCTGCCAAGCTGATTTGCCGCGAACTCTGTGGGATTGGCAGAGGTGAAGCCCGCCGCCAGCACCACGGTGCCGCCTTCATCGGTGACATCGATCGCCGGCTGATAGCCGATCGTGCCGGAAAGCAGCATCGTCAGCGCGTCGTTCTTCGGTACCGCTACCATCGCGATCTGCTTGGCGTCGAAAGTGCCTGACGATGCCGTGCCGGTCGTAGTGCCGGTATGAACAATCCCGTTGCCGTCGGTCGTGCCCACCGTGACGGTGAAATCGAACAGGCCGGTGTCGATGAACATGTCGACCTGTTCCGCGGCGATATAGGCCACGTTCCTGTTGGCCGTGACCGTTCCGTTCTGAACGATGCGCGGCGCCACCAGCGCGACATAGGAATCAAAGGCGACGGCGTTGATCTCCGCGCCCGCCGCGATTTCGACCCTTCCGGTCGAGCCGTCCGCACCGCGGAATTCCACCAGCCCGCCGGGGCCATAGATCGTGCCGAGGTCGGAGAACTCGTTTGGCGTGAACTGGATGTCGTTGGTGGTCAGGACCAGGCTGCCTACATCGATCCGTGCGTTCGGCCCCACGAAGATGCCGGTGGGGCTGTAGAACCAGATGTTTCCGCCGGGAGCGCCGGCCGCGCTGCTTTCGATTGCGCCGTTGAGGGAAATGGTCGCTGCGGTTGGCGCGCTGTTAATGTCGACGGGCAGCACCCTATTCAACACCGTGAAATCGCCCGATCCGTCATAAACGAAGCGGGCCAGCGTTCCTTCGGGTAGGAAATCGATCGCCCCACTGCCGGCCGTGTCCACGGCTGACCAGTTTATCACCGTTTCAGGCGTGAAAACCGTCACCTCTGTCGTGGCCGGCATGTCGGGGCCGGAATCGGGCATAGTGCCGATGCTGCCTATTCCGGTAACGATATCGCCTGTTCCCGCGAAGGCTTGCGCCCGCGCCGTTTGCAACGGTGTCGCCAGCAGCGCGGTGGCCGCGCAACCGGCCAGGAGGAGGGGCCTGATCGGCTGATGCATCACAAATTTCCCCAGGGCAGCAGACGTGTGGTGATAGTGAACAGAAGGCGCGGATCAGGTCGTTCGGTCAGGAACCCGGCGTTGTTGAGCGGCACGGCGAAAGTCAGGTCGAAGTCCACCCGGTTACCCCACCGGCCGCGCACACCGGCACCGGCACTGATCGCAGCATCAGGGTCGACACCGCCCGCTGCATCATCGACCCACGCTTTGCCATAGTCGAAGAAGGCAAAGGGTTCGAAAGCGAACCGGTCCGCTCCGCGCGGATAGGGGCTGCCCACCCGCAATTCGAATGAAGCGCCCACCGCGCGATCGCCAACCGCCACGCCGGGATCGAACCCCCGGCCGATGGTATAGCTGCCGAAACTCGCCTGCTGGTATGACAGCAGCGAGCTGCCCGAATACTGGCCCATCGGCGAAATCGCCAGCGTGAGCCGGGGAACGGGCCGCATCTCTACCGTTCCCTCCAGCCGGGCCACGAAGGCGCTGGGATCGGCCGCGATGTTGCTGATCGGCACGTTGGGCGGCAGGCAGTCCGCCACCGTCTTGCAGCGGTCGCTGGCGCCAAGGCCCGACAGGCCCTGCCGCAGTTCCAGAGACACCATGCTGTGCCAGCGCGGCTCCCGCGCGGTATAACCGCCCTGGCCCCTCGCGCTCCGCTCGTCGATCAGCTCGTGCGCGATCCGGGCGTAGGCCATCCGCAACTTGTCACGGCTCAGCAGCGTGCTGCCGAACGCCAGTTCCTGATCCACGATCTCCAGCCCGGTAAACCCGGAAATCGTCTGATCGTGGCGGCGCAGGAAGGGATAGGACAGATACCCGGCGGCCGTCACGGTCTTGGTGTTGAACGGCGCGCCGCCGAAATCGGGCTTGCTCTCGCCATACAGCGCGCTCGCACCCAGTCGCAGCCCGTCGGCGTTCAGCGCGAATTCGTGAGCGATGCGGCCGATCCGCTGCTCTTTCCAGTCGAAGGTGTTGTAATAGCTTACCGTCGTGCGGTCGCCCATGCCGGTCAGGTCGTTAAGCGTCAGCGCCAGAAAGCCGCCTTCCCGCCCGGTCGCCCGGGTGCCGATATTCTGCGCGCCTGCCACCAGATCATAGGGGCGGCGCACCACGATCACGTCGCCCGCCACATCGCCGGGGCGGTCCCCGGCAGAGCGGAGCACGAGGCGCACGTCGAAGCCCGGCAGGTCTTCCAGCAGCAGCAATTGCCGCTCCGCCTCGTGCGTGTTGAACCATTCGCGAGAGGTAAGGTCGGCCAGATGGGCGGCGATCAGCCGCTCCGCGCGGCCCGCGTCACCGCGAAGTTGCACTTCCACCAGCCGGGCGGCCAGCACGTCCATCCGCGCCGCGCTGCCGGGCTCTATCCGCTGGGGGGGGACCTGCACGGCGGCCAGAAAGCCCATGTCGCGCAGGATAGTCGCCGCCCGGTCGCGCACTTCGCACAGCACCGCCACCGGCTGCTCACGCCCGGCGAATTCGCTCCACGCGGGGGTCAGGACGCTGGCGTCCACGCCCGGCAGTCCGGTGAACTCCACCGTGCTGAACGTCACCCGGCTGGCGGCGAAAGCGGGATCGGCAAGCGGGCAGGGGCCGCGCTCGATATCTCCCTCTACCGAAAGCCCGCGCCTCGCGGCGGGGCTGGCGGGTTGGCCGACCTCGAGATCCTCGCGCGTCGGCGGCGCGGGAACGGCCTGCGCCGATGCCGCCACAGGGGCAGCGGCCGCCGTCAGACAGGCCAGCGCCGTCAGGCCGCTGCGTGCCATGGCCGACAGTTTCAGGTAGCTCGAAAATTCCGCCATGCGCCCCCCAAGGTATCGCCCGCGAATGAGGGCGATACTATGCCCCCATCCCGCAATGCGACGGCCGGGGCCCTTGCCCGGCCTCTGCTTCTTACCCTTCGTTTGCCAGCAAAGCCGTGGAAAGAAGGTTCAACTGCTGCGTGCAGCCCCGTTCGATCAATTGCCCGGCCAGATCTTCCGGATTGTCCGCCGCCCCATCCAGAACCGCGATCCGCAGTTCGCCGGTATTGGCGCCACCCGGGCCGCTCAGCCGATAGACAGCATCATCGGAAACCGGCAGCACACTGGTATCCCACGGCGCCAGCATTTCGCCATCGGCGAAAGTCACCGTCTCGCGATCGCCATTGGCAGCGGTCAGCGTATAGGTCGCGTCGCCCGCTTCGGAATTGCGCCACAGGCGCACCCGCTCTGTGCCGGCAAGGCAGAATGTGCCCCGCTGGCCCACATCGATGTACCAGAGGTTCGGGGAATGCCGTGGGCCCAGTTCCGGCACGTTGCGCACGGCCCCCGTGCGCATCCGCTGGGCCGATCGCTGTTCCGTCAACGCGGCAAAGGTCCCGCGCCGATTGGTCGCGGTGCGCTGGTTCAGCGTGAACGTGCCCGCCCCGCGCAGAACGCGTGTGCTATCACCGTCCAGCACCGTCAGCGTGTCGCCCGCCCGCAGCACGATCCGTTCGCTGTCACCGATCTTCTTCCCCACCGGGAAAGTTCCCGCTGAAGGGCCGCTGGCCGAAACCACCACGCCTGCTGAAACGGCCATTGGCGCCGCCACCGTCGCTGCCGCCAGAGCGGCCGCGATCATTCCCCTTCGAAGCAAGGTCATTGCCCTTCCCCTTCTTCGTGCCATCGTGGCCCTATCAAACCTCGAACGGCGTTGTCAGTGAAAAAAGTCTTAATTTCCCAAGTTAACCGAGAGTATAAACATCACCCGTTTCCAGTTTTCGTGTGCGTTCCAGCAGGTTGACCAGCGCGGCATCTTGCGGATGGCGCTCCACAACTGCGGCGATGGCGGCAAGCGCCGCCTCGTGATCGGTTGCGATTAGGGCAATGCCCCGGTCCAGCGCGGCCCTGTCCTCTGGCGGAAAGTCCGGCGCAGGTTCGAACAGGTCAACCGGCTTGCTCCGCCCGCGAAGCACCACGCGCCCCATCGGCCGCCACCAGTCCAGCCCAGACCGTTCGGCAAATTCGCGGCTGGCCATCACGCTGGAATCCAGCGCCTTGTTGGCCGCTTCCAGCCGCGCGGCGGTGTTCATGGAATCTCCCAGCGCGGTGTATTGAATACGGCTCGCACCGCCGAAATTGCCCACTACCGCTTCACCCCAGTGCAGGCCCACGCGCGTCTTGCCGATGGGCGGAATGTCCGGCTCGACCGACCGGCGGAATTCCTCGCCAGCCTGCCAAACGGCATAGCCGGCCCGCGCCGCGCGTTCGCCATCGTCGGCCCGCGCGATCGGCGCTCCCCAGAACGCCACCACCGCGTCGCCGACGAACTTGTCGATCACACCCCCATGGTCCAGCACGACCTGGCTCAATGTGTCGAGATACTGATTGACCAGCCGCGCGACCGTTTCCGGCGGCAGGGCGTGGCTCATCTTCGTGAAGCCTTCCAGATCGCTGAAGAGGACGAACAACTCCTTCTTCTCACCATGCAGGCTCAGCAACTCGGGGTTCTCGATGATTTCTTCAGCCATCTCGCGCGGCAGATATTTGCCCAGCGCACCCTGCGCGAAACGGCGCTGCACCGCGCCCGATGCGCGCGCGGCCGATGTCACGGCGGCGAAAGCCAGCGCCCATCCCAGTATCCAGCCCGCTGCGGGCAGGCCCAGCGTATCGATCCCCCGCCAGTGCAGCAGAAACGGCAGGCCCGCCACGGCGGCGAACTGAGCTGCCAGCAGGGGATAGATGCGTAGCGAACGTATCTCCACCAGCCCGGTCAGCGCGGAACAGCCTACGATCAGCACTGCGGCCAGCCACAGCATCGCCGAGGGCACTTGCGGCAGGCGTTGGCCGTCCAGCATCTGGGCGATCATTTCCGCATGGACCGCGATGCCGGGCGGGCGCATCTCGCCCGTCACTTCCGTGATCGGCGTCGCCACGCGATCGTAATCCACGATATCGCCGCCGATCAGGACATAGCGTCCCTCGACGATGGAACCGAACGCGGCCGCCAGTTCCGGATCGGCAAAATTGTCGATCGGGAACGATGCATAGATGGGGGTGGTCTCGCTTTCCGCATCCATCGCCGGACGGCGATAGCGGATCGCGCCTTCGTATCCGGGCAGGGTCTTCGCGGTTTGTCCCGCTTCGGCCAGCATGGCGCGGCCCAGCACGGGCGGCAGATGAGCGTAGGATGGCGGCCAGCGCCGCGTGACGCCGAACGCATCGTCCAGCGCGATGCTCGCGGGGTGGGCGTTGCTCCCCTCCAGCCGTTTCAGAAACTGTTCGAGATACTGCTGTTGTTCGTACCGGATGTCGAAACTGTTCACCCCGGTTTCCGCATAGGCGACAAACACCGGCGTCTTCATCGCGCGCAGCGTTTCGATCAGTTCTTCATCCTCGTCCTGTGGCTGGTCGAACAGGATGTCGATGCCGATCGCTTTGGCCCCCAGCGCATCGATATTCTCCAGCGTTTTGGCCAGCAGTCCGCGATCGAGGGGGGAACGTTTGCGGGCATTGATCAGCGTCTGATCGTTATAGACGATCAGCAGGATACGTTCGTCCTGCGGCACTTGCTGGGCGAAGATGAAGCTGCGCACATCGTAAAGCGCCTGTTCTGCCTGCCCGGTTATGGGCGTGGTCCGTTCTGCCCCCGAAAATGCGGGGTAGCTCCAGCTGAACCGGGCCAGCAGCAGGGCCATGACCAGCAGCAGGCCGGTCAGCACCAGCCGCCGTGCACCGGCCTCTCGTATGCTGCGCCACCCGCGGAAGAAGATGCCCCTGCCGCGTGTCTGTCCGTCCCCTTGCGCCATGTGCCCGCGCGCCGCGCTCAGGACCCGTTGAACAGCGACCGCTCGCCGTCGCCGATCAGGGCAAAGCCCGACCAGTAGAACGGGTGGGATGTTTCCGCGTCATTCATCAGCTGCGCCTGTGCCTGTCGCAGCGCCTGCGCCTGGCTGGTGCCTGGGGTGCTTTCGAAGAAGGAGGAGAACAGCCGTCGGGTGGCGCCATACTCCTCTGGCGCGGGCCAGTGGCTGGCGATCACCTGCCGTCCTCCGGCGCCGATGAACGCGCGCACCAACCCGTCCAGCGCCTGCCCGCCGCCGCTTTCCAGCCCGGCAGCGCGGGTGGCGTCCAGCCCGGCAAGGCTGGCGGTGTCGCAGGCCGAAAGGATCACCAGATCGGCGTCGAGATCGAGATCGAACACTTCCGCGAATTCCAGCAGCCCGTCGGAACCGGCCCCGCCGAACGAGGTCAGCAGCGCCGGGCGTGTCGGGCAACCGGGGCGCGGTGCGGTTACAAGGCCGTGCGTGGCGAAGTGGACGATGCGATAGGATGAAAGGTCCTGCCGCCGTTCGATCGCATCGTCGGTGAAGGCCGCGCCCGTCAGCAGGCTTGAATTGTCCGCGCCGAACAATTGGGCGGCCAGCTGCAACTCGTCATCGGGAATGGGCTGGTTCCATGCGGAGAGCGGCAGCAGGCAATCATCCTCCACCGATCCGCTGACCCTGCGTGTCAGGGCCGCGCTTGTTACCGGCCCGACCGGCTCGTTGCGGCCCAGCCCGATGTAGGCCCGCCCGGCGGTCGATCCCGGCGCGCGCCGCGCATCGCGGAAGCTGGCGGGCGACAGCGCGGTGCTGACCGCCGTGTCCCGGCCAAGCCAGCGCACGCCGCGGAAATCGAATTCATCTCCGCCCGCATTTACTCTCGAATGATAGGCATCCACACTCGCCTGATCGGCGATCAGCAGGTTCACCGGCAATTGCAGCAGCGCGCCGTCCGGTTCGAACACCAGATGGTCCAGCCGCGCGATATCGGCAGCAACCGGGCCGAACAGGGCGTCATGCAGCGCGCGCGCACTGTCTACGTCGAACGGATAGGTCGCGTTTACGCCGCCAATGCTCAGCGAAATCGAATCCCTCAGCGCCCCGACAAGGTCGGCGACCTGCTGGCTGCTCGCGTTCACTTTCCACCCGGTGGACCGGTCCGGCGCGATATAGACGGCGTACATTTCACCGCCCAACCGGATCAGCTTCAGATAACCTTCGCCCGGCTTCAACAGGGCCCGCATCTCTTCCGCGGTCAGGTAATTGTGCGCCAGCGCACGATATTCTGGATAAGCCGACAGCGCGTCGAGCAGTTCGATCTGCGCTGTTTCCAGACGGCCCCGGCGATCACGCAATTCGGGCAGCAGCGCGGTTTCCGGTGTGTCCGCCTGCGCCTGCGCGATCGAGAGGTTCACGCGGGTCAATTCGCGATCGACGGCATTGGCGCGGCGGAACAGTTCCGACGCATCGCTGCTGCCTGCGGAAAGCTGGCGCGCCAGCTGGGCCAGCGTTTGCGCCGCGCCCGGTCGCTCTATCAGCTGAGCCGCCAGGAACAGGTCGTTCACCAGCTGCGGTTGCTGCGGCAGGTCTTCCACCAGCATCGTGAAGTAAGGCTTCATCTGGTTTTCGATGCCGACCAACCCGGCGCGGCGGCCGATAACCTGGCCCACGACTTCTCGATAAAGCGCCAGCGACTCGTTTCGGTCTCCGCGCCGCGCCAGATAGGCGGCCAGGCGGGCTCTCGCTGCTTCCACCGATGCGCTTTCAGGATAGCGTTGCTCTGTCAGCGTAACCGCTTCGCGCAGTAGCGATCCCGCTTCCGCGTATCGGCCGCGCGCTTCCTGGGCCAATGCCATTTCGGAAAGGATCTGCGCTTCCAGCCGCGCCACGGTGAGCACGCGGCCCTGCTTCACATCCAGAATCGTGCGTCGCGCCGTCGCCAGCTCCGCCAGCGCGTCTTCCGCCCGGCCTTGCCGCCGCAGCGCGCTCGCGCCGATCTGGCGGGCCTGCGCGTCGATAATGGTCGCCCGCTCTGCCCGCGACAGGCGCGTGTCCTGCCCCAGTGCATCGGTCAGCCCGGCGGTGAGGCCGGAATTCATGCCTGCGGCCAGCATCCGGTCGATATTCAGCGATCCGTCGCTATCCTCGGGCCGGTCCGTCACTTCCGGCACCGGACGCGCAAGGATTGGTGCGACATTTGCCAGATCGCCGCGATTGAGCGCGTCGATCGCCTCTAAATTCCGCAGCAGCCGTGCCTGAATGGGATCCAGCAGCCCGATTGCCCGAGCCTGTGCGAAGGCGCGCGTCGCTTCGTCGTACCGGCCAAGGTTCGAAAGCTGCAACGCGCGGTTGACCGTCGCCTCGTGCCGCCTTTCGGCCAGCGTGGCTTCGTCATTGTTGTCGCTGGCGATCAGGTCGGGGCGGAAAAATTCCTCCGCCTCGGTATATTCCCCCGCATTGTTGCGGCGATAGCCCTGGCCGATCAACTGGTCGCCACCGCCCAGCGTGGCACGCGCCTGTGCCAGCGATCCGGTCCCGCCGATGGTGGCGATGTCCAGCGTGCCGGGGACGATGCGGTCCTCCACCAGATTCGCCATTGTCAGCCGCAGGGCGCTGTCGAATGCGGCCAGCCCTTCCACGACATGCAGCCAGCCGTTCGCGCGGACGGCATAGCTAATCCATTCAAGGTTGGTGCCCCGTTCGCGGCAACGCCGCACATTGGCTTCGGCGGAACCCTGCGCCTCGTCACAATCCAGCGCGATATCGCGCCCACGCCCCAGCCTTTCGGCGACGGCGGGGGATCCTTTCCAGCTATAGGCGGTGCCGACCGGGCGATCCACGTCGCTACAGATCAGGGCCCATTTGCGATCGAACAGGGTCGATCGGTCGTTGCCCAGCATCACGCCCTGCGCCTCGCACAGCGCCCCTTCGGTTCCTATGCGGAAGCTCTCGCTCGCGACCGGGGGGCTGGCGGTGATCAGCGATGGTGAACACAACGCCAATGCGCCAGCGGCCACGCTCAGCACGCGCGGCAGAAACTTCGACACTTCCCTATCCCCTCGTTTGGAAACGCCAGTAGCGATAGCTTCAAAGAGTGAGGCAAGCGTTTACGCGTGGCAAGCGCGGTAACCAATTTCACTCTGTGCAGCGGCCCATCGCAGGTCCATAAGCCCGCGCCAATCGGCGGGGCCAAAGGGAGGCAGCATGGCAGTTTCGGATCAAATCGACTTTCCAACATTCATGGAATCGGTGCAGCAGCACAATCCGAATCAGCCGGAATTCATTCAGGCCGTGCAGGATGTGGCCGAAGACATCTTCGACTTCATCTCTGACAAGAAACAGTACCACACCGCCCAGATCCTGCGCCGCATTGCAGAGCCGGACCGTGTCGTTTCCTTCCGCGTGTGCTGGGAAGACGATGCCGGCAACATTCGCGTGCAGCGCGGCTATCGCGTGCAGAACAACAACGCCATTGGCCCCTACAAGGGCGGCCTGCGCTTTCACCCCAGCGTGAATGAAAGCGTGCTGAAGTTCCTGGCGTTCGAACAGACGTTCAAGAATGCGCTCACCGGCCTGCCAATGGGCGGGGGCAAGGGCGGCGCGAACTTCAACCCCAAGGGCAAGTCCGACCGCGAAGTGATGCGCTTCTGCCAGAGCTTCATGACGGAACTCTATCGCCACATCGGCGCGGATGTTGACGTGCCGGCGGGCGATATCGGCGTGGGCAGCCGCGAAATCGGCTACATGTTCGGGCAGTATAAACGCATCACCAATCACTTCACCGGCGTGCTGACGGGCAAGGGACTGGAATACGGCGGCTCGATGATCCGGCCGGAAGCGACCGGATACGGCGCGGTCTATTTCCTCGACAACATGCTGAAGCATTCCGGGCGCGATCTGGCTGGCCTGCGGGCTGTCGTTTCCGGATCGGGCAACGTGGCGACGCATGCGGCGGAAAAGCTGATCCACCTTGGCGCAAAGCCGATTACGCTGTCGGATTCCGGCGGTTTCATCCACGATCCGGATGGGCTGACGTTGGAAAAGGTGCAGTGGGTGAAGGACCACAAGACCCACCGCCGTGGCCGCATCAGCGAATATGCCGATGCCTTTCCGGGCGCGACTTTCCATGCGGGCGAAACGCCGTGGAACGTGCCCTGCGATGTCGCGCTGCCCTGCGCCACTCAGAACGAGCTGCTGGGCGCGGATGCCCGCGCGCTGGTGGCGAATGGCTGCATCGCGGTGTCCGAAGGGGCGAACATGCCGTCCGATCTGGAAGCCACGCATTTCTTCCGCAGCGCACAGGTGCTGTTCGCGCCGGGCAAGGCCGCGAACGCCGGCGGCGTCGCCGTTTCGGGTCTGGAAATGAGCCAGAACTCCTCTCGCCGCTCATGGAAAGAGGAAGAATTGCAGGTTATGCTGCGCGACATCATGGATGGCATCCATGATCGCTGCCTTGCCTATGGCTCCCAGCCCGGCGGGCATGTCGACTATGTGAAGGGGGCCAATATCGCCGGCTTCAAGAAAGTCGCCGACGCTATGCTGGCTTTTGGAGTGGTATGACCGGATACGCCCATATCCTTGTCGAAACGCGCGGACCGGTCAGGCTCGTCACGCTCAACCGCCCGCAGGCGCTTAACGCCCTTTCGGGTGCGGTGCTGGAAGACCTGATTGCCGCGTTCGCCGCGTTCGAGGCGGACGATACTCAGCGGTGCGCGGTTCTGACCGGGGCAGGGGACAAGGCTTTCGCAGCGGGCGCCGACATTCGGGAAATGGCCGAAAAACCGGCGGCTGATTTCTACGCGGACGATATGTTCGCCCGCTGGCAGAGCCATCTGGTGAATGCCGTACGCAAACCGTGGATCGCGGCGGTCAACGGCTTCGCGCTGGGCGGCGGGTGCGAACTGGCGATGATGGCCGATTTCATCATCGCGGCCGACACCGCGAAGTTCGGCCAGCCGGAAATCAAGCTGGGCGTCGTTCCCGGCATGGGCGGGTCGCAGCGGCTGACCCGCGCGATCGGCAAGGCGAAGGCGATGGACCTGATCCTGACCGGCCGCATGATCGATGCGGCAGAGGCGGAGCGGGCCGGCCTCGCCGCGCGCGTGGTCCCGGCTGCCGATCTGCTGGAAACGGCGATGGCCGTTGCTGCTGAAATCGCGGCGATGCCTCCACTGGCCACTCTCGCGGCCAAGGAACTGGTCAACGCCGCGCAGCAGCTTCCGCTTGATGAAGGCATCCGCCTCGAACGCCGCCTGTTCCACATGCTCGCCGCTACGGAGGACAAGGCCGAAGGCATGGCCGCTTTCGTGGAGAAGCGTGCGCCGGTGTGGAAGGGTAAGTAACCTAGCGCGCCGCGTCGCAGGGCTGCGTTATCAAACACGTCCCATCGGGCGCGAACTCCACGTCATCGATAGACGATGCCAGCGCGCACTGGCCGGGGGCGACCAGCCCGCCGTCCACTACTACAGAGCCAGCGCGCGGAATGACCAATAGCGGCGCACCTGCATAGCGCACCGTTGCGGCGTCATCCGGCGTGCCATCGATGCGATCGAGCCGGAAGTACGGCCCCTGCACCAGCGACACATCGCCGCTCTCCGGCACATGTCGGTGGAGGCGTGGGTCATACGGCTCACCCTCCGCCACGGCGATGCTTTCATCCAGATGCAGCTCGCGCGGGCGGCCATAATCGTAAAGGCGATAGGTGATGTCGGAATTCTGCTGGATCTCGATGATCGAGCAGCCCCCGCCGATGGCGTGGACGGTGTTGGCCGGGATGTAGAAGAAATCCCCCGCCTTGACCGGATGCCAGACCAGCATGTCCTCGATCCGGCCGTCCAGCGCCGCCGCGCGCATTTCGTCCGGGCCGATTTCGCTTTTGAAACCAATGCCCAGTGTCGCGCCCGGTTCGGCGTCGATCACCAGCCAGCATTCTTCCTTGCCCTGCTTGCCAAGGCCAGCAGCCAGCGTCTGCGTATCGGACGGGTGGACCTGCACTGACAGCTTCTCACTGGTGAACAGGTATTTCACCAGCAACTGCGTCAGGGCCTCAGGTGGCTCGAACCAGATTTCGCCGATCCGCTTGTCCGCGGGCGTGTCGAACGGCGGGGGCAGCGTGTCCTTGCCCCACGGTTTCTCGACAGTTCGGGTTTGCAGGATCATGCCGGTCTAACGCCCTAAGGAACCATCAGGTCCAGCAGCGCGGATATCTCCACCGTGGCGAAGCCCACCGCACTGTCGGAAATGCCATAGGGCACCAGCAGCCGTTCGCCCACTTTCAGCGCGCCGCAGGTATAGACCACGTTCGGCACATAGCCTGACCGGTCGGCATCGACGGCGGTCAGCACCGGCTCTGCCGTACGGCCGATCACCTTGGCGGGATTGTCCCGGTCCAGCAGCGCGGCGCCCAGCGAATACTTGCGCATCGCCCCTACGCCGTGGGTAAAGATCAGCCAGCCCGCATCGGTCAGGATCGGGCTGCCGCAATTGCCGATCTGGATGAACTCCCAGGGATATTTGGGCTCCATCAACAGCGTGCCTTCGCTGTTCCAGCGGTCCAGCCGATCGGATTTCAGCAGGTACAGGTTCTTGCCGTCCTGCCGCCCGACCATCGCGTATTTGCCGCCCACTTTCTCCGGGAACAGCGCCATGCCCTTGTTACGCCCGGCCTTGCCCTCGATGGGTTCCAGCAGGAAGCGGCGAAAATCTACTGTGCGCAGCAGCTCTGACCGGATCGAGCGGCCGGAATAGGCGGTGTAGGTGCCGATCCATTCGTAATCACCGCCGCCATGGTCGAACCGGACCATCCGCAGGTCTTCCAGACCGCCCGCCTGCTGTTCGGTGATCGGGAAGATCACGGTGTTCGACAGGCTGCTGTCGGGGTGGCGATGCACCACCACGCCGGCATCGCTGTCATGCAGGGATGCGTCGTCCAGATCGACGGAGGTGGCGAAGGCGCTTTGCGGCCACAGCGTGAACGTGCCGTCCGGGCTGGCGATGCCTTCTCGGAAAGCGATCGAACTGATGTGCCCTTCGCCCACCGCGCGCAGCGACATGGCGAAGCGCACCGCGCCGCCCTCGATCCCGCTCTGGTCCGGGTGTGGCACGATGGACGGGTTCATCAGCGCCGCCGCCGCGTAAGTATATTCGTGGCAGAAGAACGCGCCGATCAGTCGCCTGCGCGTGCGAGAGAAGTCCGCATCGCCGAGACCAAGGGACTCCTCGACCTCCGCAAACCGTTCGTCGAACATGTTCTCGGTCTGCCAGTGGCGCGCAACGAAATCCTGCCGCACCCGCTCGTATTCGATGCGAACCTGATCCTCGCTCAGTGCGGCAACATCCCTGACCAGGCGGAGCGCGCGGTTCCCCTCGGCATTTTTCGCCTGCCAGCCCAGATGGAACGGGCGAAGGACGACGCGAGAGGGGTCGGCGTGCAGCCGTTCGTCAAGGATTTGCAACGGAGTGTGTGGCAACCCGCGCTCGATCCCCAATATCACCTCCAACTGAACTTCGCCCCGAATCGAGCCGATTTGCGCGTGCGAGGGCTAGCACGGAATAGTGCGCCAGTTGAAAGGCCAGGATGGATTCCGCTCCACAGTTTATGTTCGCGCCGCGCGGTGTCACGCCGTCGCGGCAGCGCCCTGTAACGAGATCCGCCAGCACCACGCCGCGATCATTTGCGCCGAAGAACCAGTTCCACGCCGCCATCGCATGTTCGAACCAGCGCGCGTCGCGTGTGGCGGCAAAGGCGGCGCGGGAAGCTTCTATCGCCGCCTGCGCTTCCAGCGGTTGCTGGTCGAATGGCAACGGCTCTGTGCATTCGTGATGAAAACTCTCGCAGCCGATCGGGCGAAAGTGGCCACCGGTCGCCAGTTGCCGTGCCGCGATCCATTCCAGCGTTTCCAGACCCGCCGCGACATAATGCCGGTTCTCCAGCACCAGCCCGGCTTCGATCAGCGCCTGGCTCAGACGGGGGTTGTCGTAACCCAGCACGGTTTCGAACCATGCCCAGTCGGGCCTGCGCGCGGCGTCGAGCAGGCGATGCAGCACGTCAGCGCCTTGCGCCAGTACGTCATGAGATGGGCGGTGGCTGGGCAGGCTGCGCAGCACGCAGGCAGTGCCGAGCATCGTGAAGGCGATCGCGCGCGGGGAAGCGAGCAGGGCGACGTGCGGCAGGGTTTCTTCGTAAAGCTTCCAGGCCCAGCCGCGAATATCTTCGTCCGTGGATGCTTCGATCGTCTGCCCCAGCGCCCACAACGCGCGGCCGTTGGAATCGTCGGAACCCTGCTCTTCACGCCAGGTCCGCTCAAAGCTCATGAAATTGCGAAATGCCCCCCGATCGGCATTCCACGCATGTTGGATGAAAGAGGCGAAGGTCTGGCACCACTGGCTTCTTTCACGTTCCGGCACGCTGGCGGCCACGTTCATCAGCATCAGGGCGCGGGCATTGTCGTCCACGCAATAGCCGTGGCGACGATCCGGCACGATGCCGATCGCGTGTTGCAACAGGCCGGTTCCGTCACACATGCCGAACAGGCCGGAAAGGCCGGGCGTCGCCGTAACCGGGGCGGGGCGGGCGGCGGGCGATACGGCCGCGTCGATCAGCGCTGCGGCGCCATCGGCGAAACGCGGCCATATCGTCTGCCGTCCCCGTGCATAGGCCCGGCGTTGCAGCGAATGGAGCGCTTCCCGGTCATCCAGCAGGGCGTTCACCGCATCGGCGATCGCATCCGCGCTGTCCGGTTCGATCAGCTTTCCCGCATCTCCGGCCAGCAGCTCGCGCGCATGAAGATAGGGGGTGGAAACCACCGCCTTGCCCAGTGCCACGGCATAGCTCAGCGTGCCGGATGTCGATTGCTGCAGGTTGAAATAGGGCGTGATGTAGATGTCGCAGGCTTCCAGCTGATCCAGCAACTCGTCAGTATCGAGGAAGCGGTTGTCCCACTCGATATGCCCGGCAACACCCAGAGCGTCCGCCTCTGCGCGCAGCCTGTCGCGATAGGCCTCACCCTCATGCGCCACCAAATTGGGATGCGTCGCGCCGACGATGCGATAAATGGCGTTCGGATGCCGGGCGATAATCGCCGGCATGGCTTCGATCACCCGCTCGAGGCCTTTGCCGGGGCCCAGCAGGCCGAATGTCATCAGCACATCGCGGCCGGCCAGTCCGAACTGGTCCTTGAACCGCGCTGATCGCCCGAACGGCCGATCCGGCGCGCCGTGGGGCAATATCTGCAACAGATCGTGGGGCGCGCCATATTGCTCGATCAGCAGATCGCGCGAATGGCGGCTCATCACCATGATCCGGCTGGCGCGCCGGACCAGATGCTCAAGGATTTCACGCTGCCGCTGGCTGGGCTCGCTCAACACGGTATGTGGCGTCAAAATCAGTGGAGCGGCCAGCCGGTCCACGAAATCGCACACCATTTCGCCGTCAGTACCCCCGAATATGCCGTATTCGTGCTGTACCCACACAGCATCTACACCGCTTTCGTTGATGTTTCTGGCCGCTGCGAGATAGGCTCGCGCGTCGTCCTGCGCGATCGTGCCAGCAATACCGTTGTAAATCAGCGGATTGCGCGGATCGTCCAGCGCGTAGACATCCACATCGATATCCGGATGAAACTCCGCCAGCTTCTCGAATACATCCGTCGCAAACGTGGCGATCCCGCATTTGCGCGGAGTAAAAGTCCCTACCAGAGCGATGCGGCGTGTAGATGAAGAATCGAAGCGATGGTCGAATATTGAACGCACATCTGCACCGGGCGGCGGCGGTGCGGCATGGGCAAGGACCGGATCGTGGATCGTCATCGGCAATCCTTGAACAGATTCCGACGGTCCCCAGCGTGATCCATCAGAATCATGTGATTGTTGCAGTGCAACATAGAAGCACCGCCTCTGGCAAGTGGTTTCTACGAGATAAGATTCAAATCACTGAAACCGCTTCCTTTTCCCACGATTGCAATTTGCAAGGTGGTGCCGGGCGCGCGACAGGAAATGAAACAGGTCTGTAGAGGGGATGTTCCGCTCTTAACTAAGCGCAATCCGCACGGTGGGAACATCATATGCAACGGCCAGACTGCGCAGTTTCGGCAAAGAAAAGGCCCGCCCGTCGCCATGCAAAAGAAACGGGCGGGCCGAAGAGCGACGGCGCGAACCCGCTGCGCCGCCGCGAGGAGTTCTTACTCTACCGGAGTGCTCCCCGCACGATGGCCAAATGCGCCCCACAAGCTACATCGCCGATGCGCGGCGCGAGCACGAGCGCTTGAGTTGAGGCTTTGCTGCGGGAGATATAATTCATAAAAATCATATATTTATTAGATTATTTAAGCTTAAGTCAGATACCTGTCTTGCCATGTAGAACCGATGGCTCTCGCCAATCCCAGTAAATTACGGTAATCCGCACGTTACATGGCGTTACATCGTCCGGGGAGGGGCGCTTAAGGGATGAAAGGTTAGCCATCTTGAGCAGGGATGAACCGGCAACTGCCCGCTTCGATGCGGAGGTCGGGCGGGTCCGCGCCAGCGGTGTGTTGGGCGAAAGCGGCCGCTTGCTGGAACTGTTCGATTTCCTTGCCGCTCGAGGTCCGGGAACGGCATCCGCCTCGCAGGCCGAAATCGCTGAAACCGTGTTTGGCCATACGGAAACCAGCGTCGATGACGCCACGGTGCGTGTCTATGTCCACCGGCTGCGCAAGCGGTTGGAGGAATACTACGCAGAAGCTGGTGCAAAGGGGAATGGCGGGCGGTTGATCCTGCCTTCGGGCACTTATGCGCTGCGACAGGCGGACGATGCAGGCATCGAGGATGCTGTCGAACTCGAGGAGCCCGAACGTAAACGGAGTCTCCCGATCAGGATGCTGCTGATCGCGGGGCTCGCGCTGGTCGGCGCTTTCTTCCTTGGCCGGGCGCTTGCCCCGAATTCGGCTTCTCCGGTCAATGCGATCTGGCAGCCCTTCGTCGATTCACCGCGCCCCAAGCTGATCGTCCTTGGCGACTATTACATCTATGGGGAAATCGACCCTGTGCGGCCGGAAGAAGGCCGTCTGATCCGCGATTTCCGGGTCAACTCAGCCGCCGATCTCGAACGCATGCAGGACCTGTTCCCGGATCGCTATGGTCGGGCGGAAGACATGGGCCTCAATTATCTGCCGTTCTCGGTGGCCTATGGCCTGGACGAGATCGTGCCCATCCTGGCCCAGAATGGGCATAGGGTCAGCGTGCTGGCCGCGTCGGAACTGCAACCCGATATGCTGAACTATTTCGACGTGATTTATGTCGGTCTTTTCAGCGGTATGTCTCTTCTGGAAGACGTCACCTTCATGGGGTCGCAGTTCGACATCGGCGAAAGTTACGACGAACTGATCGATAGCGCTGCGAAGAAATCCTACACGAGTGAAGAAGCCCGCAGCCTCGCCTCTCCCGCGTTCTATCGCGATTACGGCTATGTGGCGCGCTTCAAGGCGCCGGGCGGCGCGCTGGTCGCCATAGTCGCGGGTGCGCGTGATACCGGGTTGCGGGGGCTGGTGCCGCTTGTCACGCGGGCTGACCTGACGGCTGACCTGAAGAAAGTCGCCAGCGACGATAGTTTCGAAGGGTTGTTCCAGATCACCGGGCAGCAGGGCGCTGACCTGTCGGAAACCCTGTTGCTCGCCCGCCCGCGCGAGGATTGAGGTAGCCGCCCATACCCCACTTCACGCCGCCGCCGTGTAGGAGATCTGGAGCAAGGCGTTCCACTTCGGTGCGGCACCCCGGCGTTAGCTTGCCATTCACCATCGCGCGCCTACATTGCAGACGGACACTCAAGGACCCACGATGAGCGAGAATCGCGAGCCGGAAGGCAACGGCAATCCCTGGATAAAGAGCCTGCTGGTGTGGGGGGGTATTTTCCTCGCGCTGTTGCTGGTGGTTTCGATGTTCGGCGGGCCGCGCGAAGCGGCCGGAACGCAGATCAGCTATTCCGATTTCCGCAACCGCGTGGCCGAAGGCAGCGTGGCGGAAGTGCGCGTTGCGCCGGAAAAGATCGTCGGCAAGCTAAAGAACGGTTCCACCTTCACCACTGTGCCCGTGCCAAACGACACGGAACTGACCGCGCTGCTGGTTGAAAAGGACGTGCAGATTTCCGGCACGCCATCGGAAGAGCCGAACCTGCTGCTCTATATCCTGATCCAGTCCTTGCCCTTCCTGCTGATTCTGGGCGTGGCGTTCTTCGCGCTGCGTCAGGTTCAGAAGGGTGGCGGTTCGGGCGCGATGGGCTTTGGCAAGTCCAAGGCCAAGCTGCTGACTGAAAAGCAGGGCCGCGTCACTTTCGATGATGTCGCCGGCATTGATGAGGCGCGCGAGGAACTGGAGGAAATCGTCGAGTTCCTGAAAGATCCGCAGCGTTTTTCTAAATTGGGCGGACAGATTCCCAAGGGCGCCCTGTTGGTCGGTTCCCCCGGCACCGGCAAGACGCTGCTGGCCCGCGCCATCGCGGGTGAGGCGCGGGTGCCGTTTTTCACCATTTCGGGTTCCGACTTCGTGGAAATGTTCGTGGGTGTCGGCGCCAGCCGGGTGCGCGACATGTTCGAACAGGCGAAGAAGAACGCCCCGTGCATCGTGTTCATCGACGAAATCGACGCGGTCGGCCGTCATCGCGGCCACGGGCTCGGCAATTCGAATGACGAACGCGAGCAGACCCTCAACCAGCTTCTGGTGGAGATGGACGGGTTCGAGGCGAATGAAGGCATCATCATCATCGCCGCCACCAACCGTCCGGATGTGCTGGACCCGGCCTTGCTGCGCCCGGGCCGCTTCGACCGGCAGGTCGTGGTGCCGATCCCCGATATCGACGGGCGCGAGAAAATCCTGAGCGTTCACATGAAGAAGGTGCCTCTGGCGCCGGACGTCAATTCTCGCACGATCGCGCGCGGAACGCCCGGTTTCTCCGGCGCGGATCTCGCCAATCTCGTGAACGAGGCGGCGCTGCTGGCCGCGCGGCGCAACAAGCGCCTTGTAGCGATGCAGGAATTCGAAGACGCCAAGGACAAGGTCATGATGGGCGCAGAGCGTCGCAGCATGGTCATGACCGAGGACGAAAAGAAGATGACCGCCTATCATGAGGCGGGCCATGCAATCGTTTCGGTGCACGAACCGGCCAGCGACCCGATCCACAAGGCCACGATCATACCGCGTGGTCGCGCGCTGGGCATGGTCATGCGCCTGCCGGAACGTGACAGCTATTCTTATCATCGGGACAAGATGCTGGCGAACCTGTCGGTCAGCATGGGTGGTCGCGTGGCGGAAGAAATCATCTTCGGCCATGACAAGGTCAGTTCAGGCGCTTCGTCCGATATATCCTATGCCACCAGCCTGGCCCGCAACATGGTCACCAAGTGGGGCATGTCGGAAAAGCTGGGCCCGCTGCAGTACGAAGATCAGCAAGAGGGCTACCTCGGCATGGGCGGTGCGCAGCGGACCATGGCGTCCGACGAAACCAACAAGCTGATCGATTCGGAAATCCGCAATCTGGTGGATACCGCGCACAAGCGCGCAACCGATCTGCTGACCCAGCATCAGGACCAGCTTCACCTGCTGGCGCAGGCCATGCTGGAATATGAGACGCTGACCGGGGACGAGATCAGGCAGCTTCTGGACGATGGCAAGATCGACCGTCCGGAGAGGCCATCTGGCCCGGTAACGCCGCGTCCGGTGCGTGGATCCTCGATCCCCAAGGCTGGCAAGCGGTTCGGAGGTGAAGCTCCTCAGGGGGCTTGACCCGCCCCAGCGCTGACAGAGTTTCCAGCGTGATCCGCCTGTGGGCGATCACGCTGGATGCTTGTATCCGGAGCGTAATATCCAAGCCTCTCCGGGAATGGCTCTATCCCAGTGCGCCCAGAAGCAGCAGCACGTTTACGAACAGCAGCACTATGATCAGGATGAAAATGCTGAGCGCGACCATGCGCCAGCCGGCCGAAAACCGCGACAAAGAGTAGGCGCCGCGCAACTGCTTGTAGATGTGGATTGGCGGTATCAGTGTGAAAGCTAGCGCCAGCAGCCCGCCGCTTAGGCCAGCCGCGCTCAGCACGGTCAACAACACGAACAGCAGGGTCATGAAGCTGAGCGAATAGGTGACGAACACTGCGTGGTCGTAGATCCCAAACTGCCGTCGCCACGCGAAGATCAGCCATACGAACGGCACGGACAGCGGGATCAGCAGCCACGAAAACTTGTAGCTGTTCGCCTGTAGCTTGTACGCCATCAGGCCCGGGTTCTTCTGCCACTTCTCGATACCGTGATCGAGGAAGGCCCAGCCGGTCTTTACGCTGGCCAGTTTGCCATGACCGCCGCTCTCGTTCGTGTTTGCCGGTGCGGCTTCCCCGGCCTGTCCTTCCATCCTCTCTATCTGGCTGTCCAATAGAACAGAGGCAGGATTGTCGTCGCCCAGATTTGCACGGGCGGCGCGCAGTTCTCGCAGAGCTTCCTCAGGGGCAACCTCGCTCATTTCGTCGGCCGCGCCCGTGTTGAACTCCGTAGGAGCAGTGAGGCCGACGACCTGAAACACCGCGAACATCAGGAACACGGCAAACAGGAATAGCGCCATGGGCGAGACAAAACGGGCACGTTCCCCGTCGATGTAGCGGCGCGTCAATTCCCCCGGCCGCACGGCCAGCATAGGCAAGGTGCGCCAGGTCTGCCCTTCGAAATGGAGCGCGCCGTGCAGCAGATCGTGAAAGAACGCCCCCGCTGTGCGATGGACGTGCCCACGCTGCCCGCAGGCGTGGCAATGCGTACCGATCAGCGCCGTGCCGCAGTTCAGGCAATGCGTCTCGTGCGTGTGGCCGTCTGCGCCCGGTTCGGCTTCAGGAGGGTTGCTGCTGGCAAAATCGTTCTGCCCGTTTGCCGGTGCCAGGGTCTTCTCGCTCACGCCTGCCTCACGCCATCATTTCCGGTGCTCTGAACTACGTGCCGAAATGCAAGATGCCCGATGCACGCCTGGGCGTGCATCGGGCATCTTGAAAAACTGGGGCCGATTCGCATCCGGTCCATCAGGGCCGGCGCCGGACACCGCAATCAGCCGTCGTAATCGCCGCCGATCGAAGTCGAGCGAGCGGGAGCCGCAGCGGAGAGGCGCATGGCCTCCGCCGACTGGCTCAGCGAGCCGATCTCATCCGCTTCGTCTTCTTCGTCAGGCAGCACGCGCTGCAGCGACTGGACAACACTTTCGTGCAGCATCTTCGGCTTTACGGTCTGCTCTGCGATTTCGCGCAGGGCGACGACCGGGTTCTTGTCCCGGTCACGATCAACTGTCAGTTCCGCACCGCCGGAAATCTCCCGGGCGCGCTGGGCTGCCAGCAAAACCAGATCGAAACGGTTAGGGACCTTGTCGACGCAATCTTCGACGGTAACGCGCGCCATGGGCACTCCGGCAAAACGGGTTGTTCGGAAAGCGTCGCACTTAAGTGGGGAGTGGCGCGGAGTCAAGGTTTTCCCCCAGACGCAGCCTGTTAGGAAGACGTGATGGCCGAAGACTCAGCAAGCGCCGAGCGGTTCTGTGACCCGCCGCCATTCTCGGTCGAGGCGCAGGGGCATCTGCTGTCGTTCCAGCCCGGCGGGCCAGAGCGTATGGCCGCGCTGCTGGCCATGATTGATGGCGCGCAGGAACGGATCAAGCTCGCCTTCTACATCTTCGCCACCGATCAGAGCGCCGCGCGCGTGCGTGATGCGCTGACCGCCGCGGCTAGGCGCGGGGTCGATGTGCGAATCATCCTTGATGGATTCGGTTCGGTCGCCGACCATCGCTTCTTCGCGCCGACGATAGAGGCGGGCGCATCCTATTGCCGCTTCATGCCGCGGTTCACGCGCCGGTATCTGATCCGCAATCACCAGAAGCTGGTGGTGGCGGATGGCAAAGTGGCCATGCTGGGCGGCTTCAATGTGGAGGATAGCTATTTCGCGCCGCCGCATGAAACCGGCTGGTCCGACCTTGGATTCACGGTGGAAGGTCCGGTTGTCGAACGGATCGAGACGTGGTTCGATGCGCTGGAGAACTGGGCCACCGACCCGCGCAGCCAGTTCCGCGCGATCCGGCATATGGCGCAACACTGGGACGGCGGGCGCCCGCCGGTGGAACTGTTGATCGGCGGCCCGGCCATGAAGCTGTCGAACTGGGCGCGCAACGTCAGCGATGATCTGGTCGAAGGCAGTCGGCTGGACATGGTCATGGGCTATTTCTCGCCTCCGCCCCAATTGCAGAGCCGGCTGCATGCGATCGCCCGACATGGTGAGGCGCGTTTCCTGTTTCCGGCGCGCTCAGACCACCGCGTGCCGCGCCTCGCCGCTCGCGCGCTCTACCGCAAGCTGTTGCGCGCGCGGGCGCGCATCTGGGAATTCACGCCGTGCCGCCTGCATACCAAGCTGATCGTGCTGGATGACGCGGTCTATCTCGGCAGCGCCAATTTCGACATGCGCAGCCTCTATCTGAATCTCGAAATCGTGCTGAAGATAGAGGACGCGGCGCTGGCCGATCGCATGCGCGAATTCGTGGACTGGTATCTGCGCGCCTCGCTGGAAGTAACGCCGCAGGTGCAGAAAGCACGGGCGACGCTGTGGAACCGGCTGCGCTGGCGGGTGAGCTGGTTTCTGGTGGCCGTGCTGGATTACACCGTAAACCGGCGACTTAATCTCGAAGACGATGGGGCCGAGACTACCGCTTAATCGTCGAAATCGCCGCCCGGATATTCGCCATCGGCCAGATCGCTAAAGCGGGTGATCTTCGCTTCGAACTTCATCCGCACCTTGCCGGTGGAGCCGTGTCGCTGCTTGGCCACAATCAGTTCGGCCAGGCCGTAAACGCGCTCCATTTCCTGGAACCAAGTATCGTGCGCGATCTTGGTTTTTTCATCATCGGTTTCGATCGGGCGCTTGGGTTCTCGCGAGGCGATGTAATAGTCCTCGCGGAACACGAACCACACCATGTCCGCGTCCTGTTCGATAGAACCCGATTCGCGCAGGTCGGACAGCATCGGCCGCTTGTCATCGCGCTGTTCCACCGCGCGGCTCAGCTGCGACAGCGCGATCACCGGCAGTTGCAGTTCCTTCGCTAGTGTCTTCAGACCGCGACTTATCTCGGAGATTTCGTTGACGCGGTTGTCCTGCGCGCGACCGCTGCCCTGCAACAGCTGCAGGTAATCGACCACGATCAGGCCGATATTGTGCCTGCGTTTCAGCCGCCGGGCCCGGGTGCGCAGCGCGCCGATCGTCAGGGCCGGGGTATCGTCGATATAAAGCGGCAGTTCCGCAAGCCGCTGGCTGGCGTAGCTGAGCTGCTGGAAATCATCACGCCCAATCTTGCCCATGCGCAGAGCTTCGCTGGAAATCCCCGCCTGCTCGGCCAGGATGCGCGTGGCAAGCTGGTCGCTCGACATTTCTAGGCTGAAGAACGCTACCGCCGCGCCGACTGATTTTTCGATCCCGTCACGCTGATCGCGCAACAGGCGGTCGGCGCAGTTGAAGGCGATATTGGTGGCGAGTGAGGTCTTTCCCATGCCCGGTCGCCCAGCGAGGATGATAAGGTCGGAATCGTGCAGACCGCCGACTTTCTCGTTCAGGGAAGTGAGGCCCGTAGTCTTGCCGGAAACATGGCCGCCGGAATTAATCGCCGTTTCAATCAGCGACAGCGCCTTGTGCGTGGCCCCGCGAAAGCTTTCCGCCTCTGACGTGCCGGCCGCACCTTCCGCCACACGATAAAGTGAGGCTTCCGCCTGCTCGATCTGCCTCAGTGGCTCGACCTCTTCCGACGTGTCCAGCGCGCCTTCGACCAGTTCGCGGCCTACGCTGACCAGTTCCCGCAACAGCGCCAGATCGTAAATCTGCTGCGCCAGCTCGCGGGGGGCCAGCAGGCCCTGTCCATCGGCGGTCAGCCGCGCGAGATATCCGGTGCCGCCCAGTTCCGTCATGGCCGGATCGGTTTCGAAATAAGGTTTCAGAGTGACCGGAGTGACGACCATCTGCCTGTCGAGCAGCATGGACACACGTTCGAAGATTCGCGCGTGGAGCGGCTCGAAAAAATGTTCCGGCCGGATCGGCACTGGCAGTTCTTCCAGCAGCCGGTTGTCGATCAGCACCGCGCCCAGGAATGCAGCCTCTGCCTCCAGATTCGCAGGCAGCGCACGGCCTACGGGGCCGGCATCAGCGGCGGCGTCACGGGTAGGGCGGTCTGCAATCTGGGTGGCCATCGGCCCCTGATGCGCCTGCGGGACTCCGGCGGCAAGTGGCAGGTAGGTGTCGATGCCTGTGGATTGCGGGCACAAGCACAAGGCTTTCGGATGGACGGAAATCTTCCGTGCTTGCCCCGGGCATGCCGCATCTGCGAAGAACGTGCATGGCCGATAACCGCATCTCCGACCTGATGCTCGACGAAGCGACGCTGCTCCGCCGCAGTCCGGAGGTTGAGCGTGAACGGGAAGTTGCCTTGCGCGATCTGGCGCATGAAAGCTGCTTTACCCCGCTGCGAGCCATTGCGCGCGGGCATAACGGGCCGTGGTCGCTGCGGATGGCGGTAGACGATGGGCGGCTGGCTATCACCATCGGCGATGGGCAGGGGCAATCGGCGGAAACGCTCGGCCTCGGCCTCGCGCGGTTCCGCCGGGTGGTGCGTGAATACTTCGCGATCTGCGATTCGTACTACAAGGCGCTGCGCAAGGCCTCGCCGCGAGAGATCGAGACGGTCGATATGGCCCGCCGCGCGATTCACGACCGGGGCACGCGCCAGTTGCTTGAGGCGCTGGAGGGTAAAGCCGAAACCGATTTCGATACGGCGCGGCGGCTCTTTACGCTTATCTGCGTGCTCCATATCAGGGCCTGACGGAGGCTTCTGAATCGGATGGGTAGGAAACGCGCCTTTTCCTGGCGCTTGCGCTTTGGCGCGCTTGTATTGTTGCTGGCTCTGGCTGGCGGGGCATGGCTGTGGTGGCAGGGCCGCCACTGGGCGCCCCCGCGCGATGCTTTCCCCGTTCAGGGCGTGCTGATCGGCGCCGCGGATGGCGATGTGGACCTCACGGCGTTGCGCGCGGTCGGTGCGGACTTCGCTTATCTTGAGGCGAGTCGTGGCGCTTCCGGGCGCGACCCTTCCTTTGCCGCCAATCTGGAACAGGCGCGGGCGAGCGGTCTGCCTTTCGGCGTGGTCCACATCTATGACCCCTGCGTTCCGGCGGAACGGCAGGCGGCCAACTTCGTTACCATCGTGCCGCGCGCCGCCAGCCCGCTGCCCCCCGCGATCGCGCTGGAAAAGCCCGCGCACGATTGCGCCGATCCGGCGGCAGAGGCTGCGGTGGAAAGTGAACTGACCACTTTCGTCAACCAGATCGAAGGGCATGCAGGACAACCGGCCGTGCTCAAGCTCGCGCGCGGGTTTGAGGAACGTTACCACATTGCCTCGCGGCTGGATCGCAACCTGTGGCTGGAACGGGACTGGTTCCAGCCTGATTATGCCGGTCGTCCGTGGACTTTGTGGACCGCCAATTCTTCATTGGCGACACAGGCCGGTAACATGCCCGTGCGCTGGGTAGCGGTGCAGCCCTGAGCGCGGCTTGCGAATCGGGCACTGCGCGGCAAGTTCCACAGCCGTACAGGTCCGTTCCCCTCGCGCCGTGGCAATGCTAGACTGGCGTAAACGGAGGTTGTTTTACAATGGGTGGTTTCTCGCTCTGGCACTGGATCATCGTCGCCCTTGTGGTGCTGGTCCTGTTCGGCCGTGGCCGCATTTCCGAAGTCATGGGCGATTTCGGCAAGGGTATCAGCAGCTTCAAGAAAGGCATGTCGGAGGCGGAAAAGGACGTCGACATAAAGCCCGCGAAGCAGATTCAGGCGCAGCAGGCGGCTGCTCCGGGTGAAGGCCCCGCGGCACCCGCCCGCACTCCTGAAGAGGAAACTGCCGCGCAGCGCGATCCGGGCGGTTGATCGTCATTCCGGGGCTGGACTTGGCACCGCGCGCGGGATGACCGCGTTTGCCTATATCGGTGCGGCTCTGGCGGAGATTGCGGGCTGCTTTGCCTTCTGGGCGTGGCTGCGGCTGGACAAATCGCCGCTTTGGGTGGCGCCGGGCGTCGCGTCACTCTGTCTGTTCGCTTACCTGCTCACACTGGTGGACGCGGAACACGCCGGGCGTACTTATGCGGCCTATGGCGGCATCTACATCGCCTCCGCGCTCCTTTGGTTGTGGCTGGCGGAAGGGGCGAAGCCCGATCGCTGGGATCTGATCGGCGTGGCAATCTGCCTGGCGGGCGCGGCCATCATCCTCTGGGGGCCGCGCACCGCCTGACAGTTGTTACAGCACCGCGTCAAACGCTTCGGCCAGGCGGCCGAGACTCGCCGGAACATCCTTCAGCTTGTCCAGACCGAACAGGCCCAGCCGGAAACTGCGATAGTCGGGCCCTTCGTCAACCATCAATGGCACGCCCGCAGCGATCTGCAGGCCCTGCACGGCGAATTTCTTGCCGTTCTGGATTTCGGGATCGTCAGTAAAACTGACCACCACACCCGGCGCCTGAAAACCTTCCGCCGCAACTGACTTCACACCGCGTTGTTCCAGCATCAGGCGCACGGCGCGGCCTTGTTCCCACTGTGCATCGCGCGCCTTGTCAAAACCAAAGGCTTTCGTTTCCAGCATCGCGGTGTGGAAAGCGCGCAGTGCATCGGTCGGCATGGTTGCGTGGTAGGCGTGCCCGCCGCCCAGATAGGCCTCCATGATCGCGTTCCATTTCAGCAGGTCCATCGCGAAGCTGGTCGATTGCGCCGCCTTTGCGCGTTCCAGCGCCGCTTCGTTGAGCATGACCAGACCGGCGGAGGGCGGGGCGGACCAGCCCTTCTGCGGGGCGGAAATCAGCACGTCCACGCCCGCTTCGCGCATGTCCACCCACACGCAGCCCGATGCGATGCAGTCCAGCACGAACAGGCCGCCCACTTCATGCACCGCGTCGGCCACCGCGCGGATGTAATCGCCGGGCAGGATCATGCCCGATGCGGTTTCAACATGGGGCGCGAAGACGACGTCGGGCTGTTCGGCGCGGATCGCGGCGACCACGGTTTCGATCGGGGCGGGGGCAAACGGGGCCTGTGGCCCTTCGCCGGTGCGCTGCGCCTTCAGGACGATCTCCTGCGCCGGAATCGACCCTGCCTCGAAGATCTGCGTCCAGCGATAGGAGAAGAAGCCGTTACGGATCACCATGGCCTTGCCGCCGGTAACGAGCTGCCGGGCGACCGATTCCATCGCGTATGTCCCGCCGCCCGGCACGATCACCGCGCGATCGGCCCCATAAACCTCGCACAGCGTGGCATGCATATCCCGCATCACCTGCTGGAACGTCACGCTCATGTGATTGAGCGACCGGTCGGTGAACACCACCGAATATTCGAGCAAGCCTTGGGGATCGATCTCTGGGTGCAGGGCGGGCATGGCTATCTCCTCTCGATATCCCGATCGCCCCGAATGGCGCGCCAGTCAAACCTTCCATCCCGCACTGGCGAAATCCATACCGCCAGACACTGCGACAATCATCGCATTGTTCGGCGGGGATCGGGGCGGTAAGTTGGTGGGCAAGGCGCACCATTGGATGCGCTGGAGATTGGGAGGCATGCCATCATGTTGAAGAAATTCGCATTCGCCGCGCTGGCCGCAGGCGCGTCGCTTTTACCCGCAGCGGCGCTGGCTGCCGGTTCGCCTGCTGTCGGGACGTGGAAGACCGTCGCTGAAACCCAGATGGGCAAGTTCGAAGCGACACTGACGATCGCCGAGAAGGACGGCGGTTATACCGTGGACATGCAGGAAGCACCGATGACCGGTCCCGACGGGCAGGCGATGCCTGCCATGCAGGGCACGATCAGCGACGTTAAGGTCGACGGCGCGAACTTCTCGTTCAAGCGGTCGCTGGCGTTCGGCGATATGCCGGTGGAACTGGCCTACACCGGCTCCGTCGATGGCGACACACTGAAGGCTGAAGTCGCGTCCCCGATGGGCGCCATCCCGGTAACGGGCACCCGTCAGTAAAAGAAATTCCGCCGGCTTCTGCCCTTTTGGGGTGAGGCCGGCGATATCCCTTAGGCCTCCAGCCACTCCGTCAGACTGGCGAGGCAATCGCGGGCCAGTAGCTTGCTGCGTTCCGGGCTCCAGCCCTGATCGGGATCGGGCAGGTCGTCATTGTCCTTGAACGGCATTTCCAGTGTCATCGCGCAGGCGCCGAAGCGTTCGGCGATCTGGTTGGTGCTCATGGTCAGGTTCGCCCGGCCGGGCGCTGCCTGCGGATAGCCTTTGGCGGTCTGGAAATCCGCGCTGCGCCGGTCCAGGATCGCGCGATAGCGATAGAACTGTTCGCCCAGTTCATCGCGCCATGACGGGATGCCCTCGTATCCGGCGAGGAAGTTGGCCGGGATCGCCTCGTCCCCATGCACATCCATCGCGAAGCGCACGCCCGTCCGGTCCATCGCGTTGCGGATCGCCAGAACTTCTGGTGATCGGGCCGCGCTCGGCTCGTGCCATTCGCGATTCAGGTTCACGCCGACGGCATTGGTCCGCAGATGTCCGCGCACCGACCCATCGGGATTGCAGTTGGGCACCAGGTGCAGTCGGCATTTCTGGCGCAACAGCCGTGCGACGGGATCGGCCGGATCGCACAGCACTTCCAGCGCGCCTTCCATCCACCATTCGGCCATGCTTTCACCGGGATGCTGGCGTGCGAACAGCCACACGGGCACTTCGCCTTCACCCATTTCGAGGCAGTCGATCGGCCGCCCGTCCACACTATGCCCAAGGCAGCGGTAAGAGACGCCTTCGCTCGCCGCCGCTTCGGACACCAGATCGTGATGCCGTTCCAGCGAATACGGCGCGAAGTAGGCGAACCACGCCAGATCGCTGGCAGGCGCATAACGGATGGTCAGCGTGCCGCCATCTTCGTTCGGGTCAAACGTGGTGTCGGTGCGGCCCCAGTATCCGCGATCTTCCGACACGCAGGCGCGGTATCCGGTCCACCCGCCCGGATAGGCGGAGGCGTTGAGGTCCACGATCTTCAATTCCAGTTCCCGCCCGGCGGCGCCTGCCACGCGGAAATGGAACCACTGGAAGAATTCGGACATGTGGTCGCGAACGATCCGCAGCCGGGCCGCAGCGCCGTTTACGGACAGGATTTCGATATTGCCGCTGTCGAATGCGGCGTCGATTGAAATGGCTGGGATGCTCATTCCACCTCGATAGTCTCTCCGGATCGACCGGGGAACCCGGCGAAAAGGGCGGCGGCAAGCTTGCTGGCAGCAGCGTTCCGGTCAGCGAAGTCGCTGTTGGTCGTGGCGCTGAAGCGTGCGCGCCCTTCCCATATCGCGTCCGCTTGGCCAGCCGGCACGATGGAAACCCGCAACTCGGTATCTATTTCCTCGGCCGATTTGTTGCCGCCCAGATTGATCCCCACACCCATGCCCACGCCAGAGCCAAAGGATCCTGTCGAACCGCCAACGCCAACGCTCACCGGCGATCGTCCTTGGGTGGCGGGCCGCTCGGTCGAACGGCGGACCGTTACCAGTGCCTGCTGCTGTCCACTGTCGCTCACCGTATAACCCTGCTTCGCCAGTTCTGTGGCTACGGCAGAACGGAAAGCCGAATAGTCCCACGAATCGGGCGTTTCTCCCGGTCCGGGTTTCACGGAAATCGTGCCGGAACCAAGCGTGGCCTGCGGGGCGGAGAAGCGGGTCACCTCTACCGGCGAGACGCGGGCGGGGGTGGCGCAGCCCGCCAGCAGGGCGGCGGGCACGAACACGGCGAACAGGGCGAGGGGTTTCATGATCATCAAACGCACTGATAGCACGACGGTTGCCGGGGTTTATCCGCAAAAGACATTGCGTGGTCCGTCGCCTCATCTTAGCGCAGCGATCTATGGCCAAACCCGTTCCCGTCCTCGTTACCGGCGGCGCCGGTTATATCGGCAGTCACGCCGTCCTTGCTCTGCTGGATCAGGGCTGGCCCGTGGCGGTGATCGATAACCTGACCACCGGTTTCCGCTTCGCCGTGCCAGATGAAGTGCCCTTTTATCCGGGTGACATCGAAGACGGCGACCTGCTGGCCCGAATCTTCGAAGAACAGGGCACGCAGGCGGTGATGCATTTCGCCGGGTCCATCGTGGTGCCGGAATCGGTCGAACAACCGCTCAAATATTATCACAACAACACGGTGCGCAGTCGTGCGCTGATCGAAGCTGCGGTAACCGCACGGGTGCCGCACTTCATCTTTTCCAGCACCGCGGCCACTTACGGCATGGCGGATGTTCCCGCAGTTAGCGAGGATACGCCGCAGCGGCCGATCAACCCCTATGGCTGGTCGAAGCTGATGACGGAACAGATGCTGGCAGACACCGCCGTCGCCCATGCGTTCAATTATTGCGCCTTGCGCTATTTCAACGTGGCCGGGGCTGATCCTCGTGCCCGTGCCGGACAGTCGACCGCCGGGGCGACTCACCTGATCAAGATCGCGGTGGAGGCGGCGCTGGGCAAGCGTGACCGCGTGATGATCTATGGCACGGACTACGACACGCCGGATGGGACCGGGGTGCGCGATTACATCCATGTCTCGGATCTCGCCGCCGCGCACGTCCTCGCGCTGGAGGCGCTGATCGACCAGCCGGACCGTTCGCTGACGATGAACTGCGGTTACGGGCGCGGTTTTTCGGTGCTGGAAGTGCTTGATGCCGTCGATCGGGTAACGAACATGAGGCTCGTGCGTGAGATTGCGCCGCGCCGCGCGGGCGATGCCGCCGCGCTGATTTCCGATCCGTCACGCATCAAGGAAACACTGCCCTGGCAGCCGCAGCACGCCGATCTGGAAGAGATCGTTGCGCACGCGCTGGCATGGGAACGCAAGCTGGGCGAGATTCGCGGCGATGCTTGACTTGGCGGCCCACGCCGCATAGGGCCCCACCCGTGATTTTCGGCACCGGGGGCCACCTCCGGTGCTGTATTTTTTGGAAGTTCAGGCCATGAAGATCGTCAACAGCCTCAAGTCGCTCAAGGGTCGCCACCGGGATAACCGCGTGATTCGCCGCCGTGGGCGCACTTACGTCATCAACAAGACCAACCGCCGGTTCAAGGCGCGTCAGGGCTGATGCCGCTCACCCCGCGGCATGTCCGCGGGCGTGGGACTTTTGAAGGCCTCCGTCACCACGGGGGCCTTTTCCATGTCTGACGTCATCCTATCCGGCAGGCCCACGGCGGTCGTATTCGACATCGGCCGCGTGCTCTATGACTGGAACCTGCGCTACCTGTTCGAACAGCTGATTACCGATTCGGCGCAGCTTGAATGGTTTCTTGCCAATGTCGTCACCGAACAATGGCATTTTGAAAGCGATGGCGGTCGCCCTCTGGCGGATATGCTGCCCGAACGGATGGCCAGCTTTCCCGAACATCGCGCGCTGATCGAAGCTTATTCCACGCGCTTCAATGAAACCCTGCGGCCCATGCCCGCCACCCACGAGCTTGTCCGTCGCCTCGCGGCGGACGGTGTGCCGCTCTACGGGTTGACGAATTTCGGCGCTGAGTTCTGGGCGGGTTTCCGCCCCACGGCTCCGCTATTCGATCTGTTCGCTGATGTCGTCGTTTCCGGTCAGGAGCGTTGTGCGAAGCCCGATTCGCATATTTACGCGCTGGCAGAGGCGCGCTGGGGTCGCGTACCGGCAGACCTGTTCTTCACCGATGACAATCCGGCCAACGTCGCCGCCGCGCAGGATAGGGGCTGGCAGGCGCACCTCTTCACCGGCGCGGATGCGTTGGAATCGCAACTGGTCGAAGCGGGATTGCTCAAGTCGTAGGGGTTGGCGCTCGCACTGGCATTGCACGGGGTTTGCGTTACATCCTCCCGCGATGGCGGATTTGCACGAGGACACGAAACGGGCGGGAAGCTGCGGCCTTTCGCCCGCTCTGGAGGTGATGGGGGAACGCTGGTCGTTCCTGATCCTGCGGGCTGCCTTCCACGGCGTAATCCATTTCGAAGAGTTTTCCGCCGAACTGGGCATCGCCCGCAACATCCTCTCCAACCGTCTTGCGCGTCTGGTCGGACATGGCGTTCTGGAGCGGAAGCGTTGCACGGATGATCGGCGCAAAGTCGAATATCGTCTGACGGATAAGGGCTGCGATTTGCTGCCCGCCATGCTCGCGCTGCGCCAGTGGGGTGAAAAACATACCATGCGGGTGCCGGCGAATCCGGTGCTGGTCGATTCGCGGGATCGGCTGGCAATCGCCCCGATTCGCATCCGTGCCGCCGATGGGCGTGAACTGGGCTGGCGCGATCTCGCCTGGGAGGACCGCACCGACTGATCGGGGCCACAGTCTCCACCCGCACCACGCCATTGAGCATGGTCAAAGCCCCTTCGCTTTCCAGCCACGATGACGGCGTTTCAAGCCGCGATGCGTTGGAGAGAGAGAGAATGATACGCAAACCATATCTGGCAATGGCGCCTGTGATCCTGCTGGCAGCCTGCGGTACGGGGGCAGACCCGGAAGATACCCTGGAAACCGTGCGCCTCACGGAAAAGGCGCAGCTTGATGCCATCGCGGCCGATGATGCCGATGGCGTGATGCGCCATTATGAGGACGATACAGAGCTGGTCCTCCCCGGTGCTTCTCCCGCAAAGGGCCCGGAGGCGATCCGTCCCGCGATAGAGGCTTTGCTGGCCGATCCGGGCCTGACGATGGAACTGGAACCCGGCGCCGGCTGGGCGGCCAGCAGCGGTGACATGGCGGTGACCAATTCAACCATCCGCTACACAACCGGTGCCGGACAGGGCGGAGGCCAGGCAACTATCCCCGTCGCCAATCAGAAGGTCTGGCGCAGGGCCAGCGGCGCGACATGGAAGATCGTTGCCGATCACAACACCGTGCTGCCGGGAACGGAAGTGGCCCTGGCGGAATGACCTTCAGGCCCGAGGCGCTATTCGGCGATAGCTGAGCGCCTCTGCTACATGGATTCGCCCGACCTCGTCTGCATTGGCGAGGTCGGCGATCGTGCGGGCGACCCGCAGCATCCGGGTGTAGCTGCGTGCGGAAAGGCGCATCGCCTCCGCCGCCTGCAACATCAGCTGGCGGCCCCCCTCGTCCGGAGTGGCGTGCTGTTCCAACAGATCGCCATCCAGTTCCGCGTTGGAACGGACCCCCCGCGCCGATTGCCGCTGCCGGGCAGCGGCGACTCGCGAGGCCACTTCCGCTGAACCTTCCGCGGGCGGTGGCAGGGCCAGATCGGCGGCGCTGACCGCCTCCACCTCCACATGCAGGTCGATACGGTCGAGCAGCGGGCCGGATACTTTCGACTGATAGTCCGCGGCGCAGCGGGGTGCGCGGCTGCATGCCAGCGCGGCGTCATCCAGATGGCCGCAGCGGCACGGGTTCATCGCCGCGACCAGTTGTACGCGCGCCGGGAAGGTGACGTGCGCGTTGGCGCGGGCGACATCGACCTTGCCGGTTTCCAGCGGTTGGCGCAGCGAATCGAGCACCGCGCGCTGGAATTCCGGCAGTTCATCCAGAAACAGCACGCCCAGATGCGCCAGGCTGACTTCGCCCGGTCGCACGCGCAGCCCGCCGCCCGTCAGGGCCGCCATGCTGGCCGAATGGTGCGGAGCGCGGAACGGGCGGTTGCGGCTGATTCGGCCGCCTTCCAGCGTCCCGGAAACAGAGGCGACCATTGATACTTCCAGCGCTTCGGCCGGTGTCAGTTCGGGAAGGATTCCGGGCAGGCAGCTGGCCAGCAGGCTCTTGCCCGCGCCTGGCGGGCCGACCATCAGCAGGTTGTGCCCTCCGGCGGCTGCGATCTCCAGCGCGCGTTTGGCGATTTCCTGCCCTTTCACCCGCTTCAGGTCTGGCCCGTGGTCGGGCAGTTCGATCTCGCCCGGAACCGGATCGGCCAGCCGCTGGGTGCCTTTGAGGTGGTTCAGCAGACTGACCAGATCAGGTGCCGCGATTACCGGAACGCCGCTGGCCCACCGTGCCTCTGATCCTTGTGCGGCGGGGCAGATCAACCCCTTGTCCTGCTCGTTGGCGTGGATTGCGGCCAGCAGTACGCCGGGCGAGGGAGCGATTCGCCCGTCCAGCGCCAGCTCGCCCACTGCCACCCAGTCCGCCAGTTGCTCCGCATCGGTCACGCCCATCGCCGCCAGCAGAGCCAACGCGATCGGCAGGTCATAGTGGCTGCCCTCTTTCGGCAGGTCAGCGGGCGAAAGGTTGATGGTGATCCGCTTGGGCGGCAGCGCCAGCCCCATTGCGGCCAGCGCGGAATGCACGCGTTCGCGGCTTTCGCCCACGGCCTTGTCGGGCAGGCCGACCACATTGAATTTCGGCAAGCCGGGCGCGATCTGGCATTGCACCTCAACCGCGCGCGCTTCCAGGCCCAGATAGGCCACCGTCGATATCAGTGCGACCACTGTTTCCCCCGTCCGCGCGGCGTGATAACGGCGTCGCCACGCATGTCGAGACGCGATTTGGGTCCATTTGTGTGATCTATGCAGATGGCGGCTGGCGGGTTGACTTCACGTCTGCGCTGGCCTAGCTGCCCGGCCACGGTAGGCCGCCCGGATGGCGGCCGTTTTTCGTTGATTCAGGACTAAAACGATGAAGCGCACTTTCCAGCCGAGCAACCTCGTCCGCGCGCGCCGGCACGGGTTCTTTGCCCGCAAGGCTACTCCGGGTGGCCGCAAGATTCTTCGTGCCCGCCGTGCGCGTGGCCGCAAGAAGCTCTGCGCCTGAGCTGGCGGATAATTCTTCCGTAATCGCGGTCATTAAACGCCGCGCTGATTTCCTTGCCGCCAACCGGGGCCTGCGCGTGGCGCGCCCCGGTTTTGTGCTGTTGGCCCGGCCCAACGGCGGGCTGGGCAAGCGCTTTGGCATCACCGTAACCAAGAAGATCGGCAACGCGGTCGTCCGCAATCGGATGAAGCGCCGGTTCCGGGAACTGCTGCGCGCCGCATTGCCCGGCGAAGGGCTGCCCGATCACGACCATGTCCTGATTGGCCGGGAAGGCGGTGTTGAGCGTGATTTCGTCCGCCTGCGTGAAGAACTCTCCGTCGCTCTCGCCCGCGCGGCAGAGGGGAAGGGCGATCCACCCCGGCGCCGGGGCGGTCCGCGCAAATGAAGCGCCTGCTGATCCTCGTTGCGCGCGGCTGGCAACTTGGCCCTTCGCGCATTCTACCCCCCTCATGCCGCTATCAGCCCTCGTGCAGCCAATATGCGATAGAGGCGCTGGAACGGCATGGCGCGATCAAGGGTGGATGGATGGCCGCCAAGCGGCTAATGCGCTGCCACCCGTGGGGGGGACATGGCTATGACCCGGTGCCCTAGGGTCGCATTCCTGACCGGGGCGGCGGAAATCTCACTTAGGATCGAATCTTGACCAATCAGCGCAACCTCATCGTCGCCGTCGTGCTGAGCCTTGCCTTGTTGCTCGGCTTCGACTTCGTGATGGGCCGGTTCTATCCGCAGACCACACCTTCGCCGACGGCTGCGTCCGCACCCGCCGATGCGTCCCGCAACAGCAGTGGCGCTCCCGCCACGCGTGACGGCGGCCTGACCGATCCGGCAGACGTTGCGGAAGAAGCGCGCGATCTGGAAACCACGCTCGCCGCGCCTGACCGTGTGCGAATCGAGGCGCCAGAAGTCGCCGGTTCGATCAATCCCATCGGTGCGCGCGTGGACGATATCGTGCTCAAGACGCATCGCCAGACGGTGGACAAGGACAGCGGCCCCGTGCGCCTGTTCTCGCCGTCCGGCACGCCCGCGCAGCAGTTCGCTCAGTTCGGCTGGGTGGGTGAAGGCGTGAAGCTGCCCGATGCGAACACACCGTGGCAGGTCGAGGGCGGCCCGCTGGCCCCCGACGCGCCGGTCACGCTGACGTGGGATAATGGAGAAGGGCAGCGCTTCACCCTTCGCTTCACGATCGACGAATTCTATATGCTCACCGTTGAACAGACGGTGGCCAACACCGGCGTCGGCCCGGTCGTCGTGCGCCCCTATGCCTTCCTCAGCCGCACCAGCCGCACGGCCAGCCCGGATACATGGAGCGTCCATTCCGGCCCGATCGGGGATTTTGCCGGCTCGGTCGATTTCAGCACCGATTATGACGATATTGACGAGACCGGCACCGTGACGCCCGCCGGGGCGACGCGCTGGATCGGCTATACCGACATCTACTGGCTTTCCGCGCTCGTCCCGCAACAGGGTGCGCGAGTGGAAGGCACATTTCGCGCGCTGGGCAGCAATACCTACCGGGCGGACCTGATCTACGATCCGATCACGATCGGCGCGGGCAAGCAGGTCACGCGCAGCACGCGGCTGTTCGCCGGGGCCAAGGAAAGCAAAGTCCTCGACCATTACGAGGACGGCGGTGTCGACAACTTCGGCCTGGCGATCGACTGGGGCTGGTTCCGCTGGCTGATGTATCCGATCTTCTGGCTGCTGCGCGAACTCTATGCGCTCACGCACAACTTCGGCGTGGCCATCATCCTGCTGACGGTCGTGGTCCGGGCGCTGATGTTCCCCATCGCGCAGAAGCAATTCGCCTCGATGGCGCAGATGCGCGCCGTGCAGCCGAAGATGAAGGCGCTGCAGGAACGGCACAAGGACGACAAGCCGCGCCTGCAACAGGAAATGGCGAAGCTGTATAAGGACGAGAAGGTCAATCCGCTGGCCGGGTGCCTGCCGATCTTCCTGCAGATCCCGATCTTCTTCGCCCTCTACAAGACGCTGCTGGTGGCGATCGAGATGCGCCACAAGCCGTTCGTGCTGTGGATCAAGGATCTTTCGGCGCAAGACCCGCTGCATATCCTGAACCTGTTCGGCCTGCTGCCGTTCACGCCGCCTAGCTTCCTCGGCATCGGTGTTCTGGCCGTGCTGCTGGGTGTCACGATGTGGCTGCAGTTCAAGCTGAACCCGGCCCAGATGGACCCCGTGCAGCAGCAGATGTTCATGATCATGCCGTGGGTGCTGATGTTCGTCATGGCGCCGTTCGCGGCGGGTCTGCTGATCTACTGGATCACCTCCAACGTGTTGACTCTGGCGCAGCAGAAATACCTCTATTCCAAGCATCCCCAGCTGAAGGCGATGGCGGAACAGGAAGCGGCGGATAAGGCGCGCGCGGCAGAGCGCGACAAGGCCAAGGGGTGAGCGACGAAGCCGCCTCGCTGGAGGAGGAAGCCCGCCGCCTGTTTTCCGGGCGGGTGGACTTCCTGCTATCCGCGCCGTCGCTGAACTTCCTGCCGGAAGCCGACTATCCGGAAGTCGCGTTCGCCGGTCGGTCGAACGTGGGCAAAAGCTCGCTGATAAACGCCGTGACGGGCCGCAAGGCGATCGCGCGCGCATCCGTCACGCCGGGCCGCACTCAGGAACTGAACTTCTTCGAAGTGGGCGATCCCACGCGTTTCCGGCTGGTAGACATGCCCGGCTATGGTTTTGCCAAGGCGCCGGTAAAGGTGGTGGAACGCTGGCGACGGCTGGTGCGGGATTTCCTGCGCGGGCGGCAACCGCTGAAGCGCACTCTGGTGCTGATCGACAGCCGCCACGGCATCAAGCCACCAGATACTGAAATGATGAAGATGCTGGACGAGGCTGCGGTTGGTTATCGCCTTGTTCTCACCAAGGCGGACAAGGTGAAGGCGAGCGAACTGGAGGCCACGCTGAAAGGCGTTGAGGCAGAAGCGCGCAAGCATCCCGCCGCCTATCCGCTGGTGCATGTAACCAGTGCTGAAAAGGGAATGGGCATCGCTACCCTGCGCGCTGCCATCCTGGCCGACGCGCTGACCTGAATGGCGGGCCTGCCTGCGCGTCAGGCGGTCTTCAGAACGAACACCTCGTCGCCGATCTGCATCTGATCGAACAGCTTGCGGGCGAATTCCATCGGCACGCCAATGCAACCATGTGTGGCAGCCATCGCGCGCACGTCGCTGGCATGGATGGCGACAAAATCATCGGTCAGGCGCAGCATGAACGGCATTGGCGCGTCGTAAGTGCGCGAATGATAATCCGCGTCCTTCTGCAGCACGGGGAACACGCCCGCAGGAGTGGGCTTGCTGTCGGCGCCATAGAGCAGCACCGCCGTGCCGATTTCGTGCCCGCCCCGGAATACGGAAATGATCTGCTTGTCCAGATCGGCGCGGACCCAAACCGGGCCGTCAGGCACGCCTTCCTCGTCCCAGATGAAATCGCCGTACTTCATGGCGCTGCGCACGTTCAGCACGCTTCGCACCGTTTCTTCACGTCCGCCCGGCAGGGCGAGCGTGGGATAACGACCCTGCGGATACCACTGGCGCGCATTGGATTGAGGTGCGGTGATCTGGGGCACCGAAACCGCGGCTTCTCGCGCCGAATCCGCCCCGAACTTCGACGCAGCAAAAGCTGTCGCTGCTACAAGCACCGCACCAACGGCGGCACTCGTAATGAAGAAGCCCAGACGTTGCATGTATCGATCCCGCCGCCGATCAGGCGGTGCGGCGGACCAGTCGGCTCCCTCCCCGTGCCCGGAGCGTGGCGCCGAGCAGGAAGAAGCCGAGGATCATCATCGCCCAGGTCGATGGTTCTGGCACTGCGGGTACCACCGGCGGGGTCGGATCCACAGGATCGACAGGGCCGGGGCCCGGCGGGGTTCCACCACCGCCACCGCCGCCACCGATAGGGACGAGGTATCCGGGCGTGCCGCCGCCGTTGGGGAATGGTCCCCAGGTCGGGCTGGAAGGCGGAGCATCGGGTGCTGCTTCGGCAGGTGGATTGGCGAAGACAACAGGATCAGGCACCAGCATGGCGACTTCGTCCGCCGGGACGGGCGGCACGCTGGCGCTGGTCAGTTCGGGATCGCGTTCGCGGACGCGGGGAAGCACCGAATCCACTGCATCGCGCACGACGGGGCCGCCCTTGGTGGCGAACAGCGCGCCTTCCGGGCGGGCGCCGGGCGAACGGTCGGCCATGAGAGAAAGCGGATCGTCGATGGTGTCGCCGATTGCAGCAATGGCAGGCGATTCACCGCCGCCCAGCAGAGCGCCACCACCGGCAGCTGACAATAGAAGCACTGCGGCCAAAGGCCAACGGCGGCGAAAATGCCCCAGCATCGTCTTACCTTGCAGAATATTGGCCGGCGATATGGGCACGTGTAGCCCCCTGTATAGTTTCATCATCCTACCCCGGCAGTCCCTAAATAGGACATCGATTGCTCCATGTCACTGATTGAATGGTCATGGGAAGCGTTGCAACGGGCCGTGTGTCAAATTGGCACCCCCGCCGGGTGAATGGTAACTGGGCGAGGCGGCTTGCCAGCCTCGAACAGGGTCCCTAAGCCACGCCACGGCAGACAGGGGCCGCGTGTGAAGCTGATTATCGGCAACAGAAACTATTCCAGCTGGTCGCTGCGCGGCTGGCTTGCGGCCAGGCAGTCGGGCCTCGCGTTCGAGGAACTGACCGTTCACATCGATGGGGACGACTGGCAGGCTACCCGGCGTCAGGATGGGGAATTTCAGCCCTCTGCGGGCAAAGTCCCGGTGTTGTGGGATGGCGATGTCGTGGTGTGGGATTCGCTGGCGATCCTCGAATACCTCGCCGACAAGGTCGGGCGTGACCGGTTCTGGCCCAAGGATGATGCCGCGCGGGGCATGGCCCGGGCGATGGTGGCGGAAATGCATTCCGCCTACCTGCCGCTGCGCCGCCTGATGCCGATGAACGTGCGCAAACGTATTGCGATCGAACTGACGGATGAGGCGCGGGCGGACATCGTCCGCATCCTCGGCCTCTGGGCAGAGGCGCGGGCGCGCTTCGGCAAGGGTGGGCCGTTCCTGTTCGGCACTTTCAGCGCGGCCGACATATTCTACGCCCCCATCGTCACCCGCTTCGTCACTTACGGCATTGGCGTGCCCGGCTTCGCACAGGCCTATATGCAGGCGATGTGGGAACATCCCTGGATGCAGGAATGGATTCATTCCGCCGAAGACGAACAGTGGGTGATCGAACAGTTCGAAGTGGCGTAACGCGGTGGACGCGGCCGACCTCGCCGAACGGCTGATTGCCTGCGAAAGCGTCACCCCCGCGCGGGGGGCGGTGTTCGATGCGCTGCAGGACATGCTCGCCCCGCTGGGGTTTGATGTTCATCGCTTCGTCGCGGGTGATGCGCCGGATGGACCAGTCGAAAACCTCTTCGCGGTTCGTCGCGGTCCCCCCGGATCGAGGCATTTTGCTTTCGCCGGCCATGTCGATGTCGTGCCCCCCGGCGGGGGCTGGGCCAGCGGCGCCTTCGCGCCTGAACGGCGGCACGGGCTGCTCTACGGGCGCGGCGCGGTGGACATGAAAGGTGCGGTGGCGGCCATGGTGGCGGCCATGGCCGATGTGCCGCCGGATGCCGGCACCGTCAGCTTCATCATCACGGGTGACGAGGAAGGCCCTGCCATCCACGGCACGCGGGCTCTGATCGATCTGATGCGCGCGCAGGGAGAAATCCCTGATCTGTGCCTGGTGGGTGAACCGACTTCGGTCATCCGGCTGGGTGACATGGTGAAGATCGGCCGCCGTGGTTCGGTGAACGTGTTTCTGGAAGTCGCTGGCACGCAGGGCCACGTCGCCTATCCCCATCTGGCCGATAACCCCATCCCGCGCCTCGTCGCCATGCTGGCCGAACTCGATGCGCTGGTGCTGGATGAGGGGACCGAATGGTTCCAGTCCTCCAATCTTGAGATCACGGAACTGGAAGTCGGCAACCCGGCGCACAACGTGATTCCGGAACGGGCGAAGGCGCGCATTTCAATCCGCTTCAACGATTTGCACAGCGGTGCTGGCCTTGGTGAACAGGTGGACGCCATTGCCGCGCGCCACGGCGGTTCGGCCCTGCCGGTGATCTCCGGCGAACCGTTCCTTACCCCGCCGGGCGCGTTCTCTGCCATCGTGGCTTCCGCGATTGCGGCGGAAACCGGCCTTACGCCTGAACTATCGACTAGCGGCGGCACATCCGATGCGCGGTTCCTCAAGGATCTGTGCCCGGTGATCGAATTCGGCCTCGTCAACGCGACGATGCACAAGGCCGATGAAGCCGTGGCGCTGGACGATCTGGATACACTGGTCCGCATATACCGGCGCATCACGCTGGCGGTGCTCGCGGGGCTATAGCGCCCGGCTTGACCGCTCCGTGTGTCGCCGCGCTCGACATGGGCGGCCTCGCATGAAAGAGTGCGCCGAATGACTAGCGACGCCGCCGAAATCGCCTGCGAAGCCAGCCCATCCGGTCATGGCAAGCTCCAGCTCCGCATCCTCATCGGCTTCATCGCCGGGTTAGTTGGGGGATTGCTGACTTACACTTTGGCGCGCGATGCGGCTTGGGTCGGCACTGTGGTGACTTATGTGACCGGGCCGATCGGCCAGATATTCCTGCGGCTGCTGTTCATGCTGGTGATCCCGCTGCTGTTTTCCGCGCTGGTCGTCGGCATTGCGGAAATGGGGGAGATACGGGCGCTGCGTCGCATCGGGCTCACCACGCTGGTCTATACCGTTGTCGTCTCCAGCATCGCGGTCGCGATCTCGCTCGCGGCGGTCAACCTGCTGCGTCCCGGCGATGGTGTGGACCCGCTCGCGGCGCAGGAACTTCTGGCGCAGGGTGGGGAGGGCGCTCGCGGTATCGTCGCCGCTTCGGCGGAAAGCGAAGCCGGGGTCAACGCGGTGGTCGCGATCGTTCCCAGCAACGTTATTTCCGCGATGTCGAATAACGACATTCTCGCGGTGATGTTCTTCGCCCTGTTCTTCGGCATCGGGCTGCTGCTGGTTCAGACGCCCCGAACAGCCACGCTGAAAGACGCTGTGGAGGGTGTGTTCGAAGTGGCGATGAAGCTGATCGGCTTCGTCATCCAACTCGCCCCGCTGGCCATCTTCTGCTTCATGTTCAATCTCTCGGCCCAGTTCGGCTGGGACCTGCTGCTGAAGCTGGCGGCCTTCGTGGGCGTGGTGCTGCTGGCGCTCGGGTTGCAGATGTTCGGCGTGTTCCCGCTGTTGCTGCGTTTCCTCGCCCGCAAGAGCCCGGTCGCCTTCTTCCGCGAAACGCGGGAAGCGAGCGTCATGGCGTTCTCCACCGCCAGTTCCAACGCCACGCTGCCCACCGCGCTGCGGGTGGCCGAGACCCAGCTTCGCCTGCCGCCGAAAATCTCGCGTTTCGTGCTTACGATCGGGGCCACCGCCAACCAGAACGGCACGGCGATGTTCGAAGGGGTGACAGTGCTGTTCCTCGCCCAGTTCTTCGGCGTGGATCTGTCGCTTAGCGATCAGCTGTTCGTGATGCTGGTCTGCATTCTGGCGGGCATCGGCACGGCCGGGGTGCCCGGCGGGTCACTGCCGGTTATCGCGTTGATCCTGTCCGGCGTGGGCGTGCCGCCGGAAGGGATCGGCCTGATTCTCGGCGTGGACCGGTTCCTGGACATGTGCCGCACGGCGCTGAACGTGATCGGCGATCTGGTCGCCGCGCAGGTGATCAGCGCCTTCAACAGCGATCCTGAAACAGCTCCGGCCAGTTAGCTAGCGCGCTTCGTTCGGGGTCAGCGTCACCGGCACGAACTTGCCCAGTCCGCATGTTGGCGCGCCCACGCCGCCGGATTGCAGGACCGTTATCGTATCCGTGCTGCAAAGCTGCGAATTCACGGTGCGATAGGCAAAGCGTTTCTCGAACCCCAGCGGGCTGCACGCCACCGGCAGGGTGTTGCGATAGACCTTGCCACCGCGCATCACGAAATCGATCGTGCGGTTGTCATGCACAACGGTGTTGCTGATGCTGTTGGTGGAAACGCAGTTTTCAGGCTCCCCCGCCACGGTGGCGGCAGGCACATTATTACGCGGGGTGGTGCCGGGTTCCGGCGCGCAGCCTGCCAGCGCGGCGGCAGTGGCGGTAACCAGCGATAAAGCGATCAGGCGATTGGTCATGATCTGTCTCCCGGCGGGTATCTATGTCATCCCTATGACGGAGCCGATGGCCGCCTGCCTTTGCCAACGGGCTGTTCCAGTATCTTGTTCCGATAGGCGCACAGATCCTCCACCACGCAGCGCCAGCATTCGGGCGCGCGGGCCTTGCAGGTATATCGCCCATGCAGGATCAGCCAGTGATGCGCGTGCAGCCGGAATGGCTGCGGCACCACTTTCTCCAGCTTCGCCTCGACCTGTTCGGGGGTCTTGCCCGGCGCCATCCCGGTGCGATTGCCCACGCGGAAGATGTGCGTGTCGACGGCGAAGGTTTCCTGCCCGAACCAGCAATTGAGCACTACGTTGGCCGTTTTACGTCCCACGCCGGGCAGGCGGACCAGTTCCTCGCGGCTGTCAGGCACCTCGCTGTGGTATTCTTCCACCAGCATGCGCGACAGGGCGATCACGTTCTTGGCCTTGGAATTGAACAGGCCGATGGTCTTGATGTGATCCTTCAGCCCTTCTTCGCCCAGTTCCAGCATCTGTTCGGGCGTTTTTACTTCCGCGAACAGCCGCCGCGTGGCCTTGTTCACGCCCACGTCCGTCGCCTGCGCGGAAAGCGCAACGGCCACGACCAGTTGATAGGCATTGCCGTATTCCAGCTCGGTTTCCGGGGCCGGATTATCCTCGGCCAGACGGCGAAAGAACTCGAAAACCTGCTCTTTCTTCAAAGGCCCAGTACCTGCCCCATGCGATAGCGGCCCGGCGCCTGCCCGATCAGCCACGCCGCACCGCGAATCGCACCATGGGCGAAGATCATGCGGTCTTCCGCGCTGTGCGACAGGGTCAGCCGTTCCTGATCTCCGGCCAGAATTACACTGTGTTCGCCCGCAACCGTGCCCCCGCGCAGGGATGCGAAGCCGATCGTGCCAGTTTCACGCGCGCCGGTGTGGCCGTATCGGCCCGGCCCATCGGGGGCATGGAAATCAATACCCCGGCCCTCCGCCGCCGCCTCGCCCAGCAGCAGAGCGGTGCCGGACGGCGCATCGACTTTCATTCGGTGGTGCATTTCCAGAATCTCGATGTCCCATTCCGGTCCCAGCCGCGCGGCGGCTTCCTTCACCAGATGGGCCAGCAGCGTCACGCCCAGAGAGGTATTGCCGGTTTGCAGCACGGGAATGGCCAGCGATGCCGAATCGACTGTGGCGTGGTGGCGGTCCTCCAGCCCGGTGGTGCCCACCAGAATCGGGATGCCCGCACCGATGGCGGCATGGAGATTGGCCTCCAGCGCGGATGGCGCGGAAAAATCCACCAGCGCGTCGCTGCGGTCGGCCAGCCCGGCCACATCGCCGCCGCGATCCACGCCGCCGGCGTTTTCATGCCCAGCGGCCTCGATCGCGCGGGCCAGCGCCTGCCCCATGCGTCCTTCGCTGCCAATTATCCCGATGCGTGCCATTGCTTGTCCCCGTAGCCGCGTGCTTCATGCGGGCAATGACCGGCATTCGCAACCTCGTGATCCTCACCGGCGCGGGAATCAGCGCCGAAAGCGGCCTGCGCACGTTCCGCGCCGAAGACGGCCTGTGGGAAGATCACCGCGTGGAAGATGTTGCTACGCCCGATGCCTTCCGGCGCGATCCGGAACTGGTGCAGCGCTTCTATGACGAACGCCGGGCAGGCGTGCAGGCGGCGTTGCCTAATTCCGCCCATCACGCGCTCGCCCGCCTTGATGCCGAATGGACGGGGGAACTGCTGATCGTCACCCAGAACATCGATGATCTGCACGAACGTGCCGGGGCCAGCCGCGTGCTGCACATGCATGGAGAGGCGCTTTCCGTCTGGTGCACCGCCTGCGATGCCCGTCATCACTGGGAATGGACGCTGCTCGACACACCGCCGTGCCCCGCCTGCGGCACCATCGCGCTGCGTCCTGACATCGTCTGGTTCGGCGAGATGCCTTACCGGATGGACGAGATCTTCCGCGCCCTCAGCCGCGCGGACATGTTCGTTTCCATCGGCACATCCGGCGCGGTCTACCCGGCAGCGGGCTTCGTGCAGCAGGCAGCCAGCGCCGGTGCGCGGACGCTGGAACTCAATCTCGAACGCAGCCAGGGCTCCGGTTGGTTTGATGAGACGCGGCCGGGCCGGGCGAGCGATCTTGTCCCCGCGTGGGTGGAGGAGATGTTGGCATGACTGATCATCACGGAAGCTGCCATTGCGGGCGGATCACGTTGACTTTGCGCGAAACGCCCGGCGATGTCTCGGAATGCAATTGCTCGCTGTGCCGCCGCACCGCGGGGCTGTGGCATTATTGCGCGGCGGATGCAGTCTCGGTCGAAGGGGAAGGGGTCGCCTATATCCAGGGAGATCGCACGCTGGCGACGTGGCAATGCCCCACTTGCGGCAGCATCACGCACTGGACGCCTCTCGATCCGAATTACCCCCGCATGGGGGTCAATCTCAGGATGTTCGAACCGTCGCTATGGCACGACCTCCCCCGCCGCTTCATCGACGGGGCCAGTTACTAGCGGAAACACGCCCCGCACTCAGGGTCCTTCGCGATTCGCATCGTCCGCAGCGCCGGGACTAGCCCGTCCAGCACATGCAGCTTGCCCCATTGTGGATCGCCCATGCCGCCAACCGGGGCCAGCAGAACGCGCACGGCCTGCATTGCGGCGAACGTGCCCGCCCATCCGGCCATCGCGCCCAGCATCCCGTCTTCCGCGCAGGTATCGCAATCATCCGCATCGAACGCGTCGCCGACATAACAGCGATAGCAGGGCTGATCGGCCATATGCCCGGCGAAGGCGCCGACCTGTCCCTGAAATCGGCCCACGGCGGCGGATAGAAGCGGCACATTCGCCGCGACGCAGGCGTCGGACACGGCCAGCCGGGTGGCGAAGTTGTCGCAGCCGTCCAGCACCAGATGCGTCCCCGCGATCAGATCGGCGGCATTGGCGGCGGTGATACGTTCGGTGACGGCACGCACATTCAGCGCGGGGTCGAATGCGCCGCCCCAGTTCGCCGCCGCTGCGGCCTTGCCTTGCCCGACCGATTCGGCCCGATAGATTGTCTGCCGTTGAAGGTTGCTTTCCTCCACCCGGTCATCGTCCACCAGCACCAGCGATCCGATTCCCGCTGCGGCCAGATATTGCAGCGCGGGCGATCCGATCCCGCCTACGCCGATCAGGGTCACGCTTGCCTGCGCCAGCACAGCCTGCCCCGCGCCGCCGATTTCGGGCAGCACGATATGGCGGGCAAAGCGGTTCAGGCGATCAGGGGGCAAATTCATGGCTCGTTGCCAGGCGGGGTGGGCCGCTCGCGGCGGAAATCGCCCAGCGCCAACCACCATTGGGCGGCGATCACCGCACCCTTGGCCGGTTGGATAAGCGCCAGCATCAGCGCGATGGAAAGCGGCACGATAATCGCCCCCGCAGCCAGAGCTGAAAGGTCGTATTCAAGCACCAGCGTCACCAGCAAAGGCACGGTGATGTGCCCGGTCAGGAAGATGGAGATATAGGCCGGGAAATCGTCGGCATGCTGCGGCGTCCAGTCCATCCTGCACGCCGCGCACCGGTCAACGGGCTTCAGCCATCTGCGGAACAGCCGTCCCTCGCCACAGCGCGGGCACTTGCACAGTGCGCCGCGTGTGGCTGCTTCCATAAAGCTGTGTGGCAGCGCGGCCGGAACGGGGGACATGCCGCCCCTTTAAGGTCGGCACCCGAAAACGGCAACGGGCAGGCTTGGGGTCAGGAACCCTAGCTTTCCAGTTGCCGCAACAGGCTGCGCACGTCGCCATCCATGTCGGCATCGCGCTTGCGCAGGTCCTCGATCAGCCGCACCGCGTGGATCACGGTGGAATGGTCCCGTCCGCCGAACTTGCGCCCGATTTCGGGGTAGCTGCGCGGCGTCAGAACCTTGGCCAGATACATCGCCACCTGTCGCGGGCGCACGACCGCGCGGGCGCGGCGTTTGCTCGACATTTCGGCGCGGTCGATGCGGTAGAACTGGCAGACGGTGCGCTGAATCTCGTCGATCGTGATCCGGCGGCGGTTGGCCGATAGGATGTCGGTCAGCTGTTCTTCGGCCAGCTGCAACGACACTTCCTGCCCGGTCAGCTGGGCATAGGCGATCAGCTTGTTCAGGCCGCCCACCAGCTCGCGCACGTTGCGGTTGATCGTGCGGGCCAGGAACTCGATCACATCGGCCGGCACTTCCAGCGGCGCGAACCGGGCCAGCTTCGATTGCAGAATCGACCGGCGCAGTTCGATGTCGGCCGCCTGCATGTCGGCGACCAGACCCATCGACAGGCGGCTCAGCAGGCGCGGCTCAACCCCGTCCAGCGCCTGCGGGGCGCGGTCGGCGGCGAAGACCAGCCGCTTGCCTTCGGCCAGCAGGGCATCGATCGTGTAGAGCAGTTCTTCCTGCGCGCTCGCCTTGCCGATGATGAACTGGATATCGTCCACCAGCAGCAGGTCGAACCCCCGCAGCCGTGCCTTGAATTCGATCATCTCGTTCGATTTCAGGGCCTGCACGAATTCCACCATGAAGCGTTCGGCCGAACAGTAGAAGATGCGCGCACGCGGGTGTGCCTGAAGATAGGCATGGCCGATCGCGTGCAGCAGGTGCGTCTTGCCCTGTCCGGTCGCGGCCTTGAGGTAGAGCGGGCTGAACTGCGGCTTTTCCGCCTTGGCCATCCGCTCGGCCGCGTTCTTGGCCAGCACGTTGGTCGTCCCGGCGACGAAGGCGGCGAAAGTCAGCGAAGGGTCCAGCCCGACGGAAGAGGTGAAGCCGTCCTCGCCGATCGATTCCATCGCCAGCGCGCCCAGTGCGCCACCGGCCGGGCCATCGTTCGCCGCGCGGTGGCCGAATCCATCCTCGCCGCGCAGGTCCAGATCGGCCAGCTTGCGGCGTCCCGGATGCACCGCGATCTTCACGGTGCGCACTTCGCTGCGGGCGATCTTCCATGCCAGCGACAGCCGGTCATGGAATCGGTCCTGCACCCAGTTGGCGGAAAATTCTGTAGGCAGGAACAGGTGCAGAGTGCCCGTGTCCTTGCAGAAGCTGCCCAGCTGGATCGGCCGGATCCATTGGCTGAAAAGCTGGTGGCCCAGATCCTTTCGCAGTCCCTGGCTGATATCCGCCCAATCGGCTGCGAGATCGATGGCTTCCTGGTCTTCCACGTGCCCTTCCACAGCGTTGCCCTTGGCCGATCCTGACCGGCCAGCATGCGGTCCCATCCGAATCATTTGAACCGACACCTCCCGAAAAGGCCTTAGTTTGAATACTCACGACAGCCTCGGGATCGGGCAAAAGCTCCCCCGCCCCGCGATCCACATGGAACGCGGGTCTCCCCCAAGCGACGTATCGAAATTGACGGCCAAAGCAGTCTCTGCCCCAACCGGACTGTCGTTATGAACGCCTGCTCGCAGCGAGCAAGGGCCGCTCCATAAAAAAAGTGAAATATAGCGGCTTGACTCATCGCAAGCCCGCAGGCGTCCGTGCAACTGACTGAATCGTTGTGAAAAGAATGTGACAGTCTGGCGAATCGCCGGGATTCGGGCGTTTTGGTGAAAATAATTCTCACCAGTTCGCAGACGCAAAAAGGGCCGGCGCGAAATCGCCCGGCCCTGTTCGAATTTCGTTCTTGGTTAACGCTTGTTAAGCGTTCGAATCGGCGCGAATCAGAGCGCGGCGACTCGCTTGCTCAGCCGGCTCATCTTGCGGGCCACGGTGTTCTTGTGCAGCACGCCGCGCGCAACGCCGCGGGCCAGTTCCGGCTGCGCTTCCTTCAGCGCGGTCTGGGCGGCCGACTTGTCGCCACCGGCAATGGCCGATTCGACCTTCTTCACGAAAGTGCGGATGCGGCTCATGCGCGCACCGTTGATTTCGGCGCGGTTTTCGTTGCGGCGGATGCGCTTCTTGGCTTGCGGCGTATTGGCCATATCAATCCTTACCTCAGGCCGCTGTCCGCGCGGCCGGAATCATCTTTGAAACCGTCGTGGAAGCCAGCGGTTTCCCGCCGGAAAGCGGCGCCCTTAGCGGTGGGGGTGCGAATCGTCAAGCAATCGGCCTACTTCTGGCACTTCGGGCAGAACCACGTGCTACGGCCGCCCTGCACCACGCGGCGGATCGTGCCGCCATCGTCGCGCTGGCACGATTCGCCCTCGCGTCCATAGACGGCGAAGCGCGTGGCGAAATAGCCCAGTTCCCCGTCGGGCCGCGCATAGTCGCGCAGGGTCGATCCGCCGTCGCCGATCGACTGTTCCAGAACCTCGCGGATCGCCGGAACCAGACGGTCCAGCGTCGCGCGGCTCACCTGTCCCCCCGCCTTGCGCGGATCGATTCGCGCACGGAACAGCGCCTCGCACACATAGATATTGCCCAGTCCGGCAACGATCCGCTGATCCAGCAGCAGCAGCTTCACGGCCTGCTTGCGTCCGGCAAGGGCCTGCCGCAGGTGCTCCGATGTCAGATCAGGGCCCAGCGGTTCCGGCCCCATCGCCGCGAAGGCGGGCCATCGTTCCAGCGCGGGCGTATTGACCAGGTCGACGAAGCCGAACCGGCGCGGGTCGCACAGGGCGAAGCGGTGTCCGGCGGTTTCCAGCACCATATGATCGTGCTTGCCCAGCTCCTCCGGATCGATCCGCCAGCGCCCGCTCATGCCCAGATGGAAAACCAGCGTCGTGCCGCGATCGGTATGGATCAGGCCATATTTCGCCCGGCGGTCCAGCCCGGTCACGCGCGCGCCGGTCAGCGCCTGCACCAGCCCTTCAGGAAAGGGAAAGCGCATGTCGGGCCGGTAAAGGGCCGCGCGTTCGATCCTCTCCCCATCCAGATAATGCGCCAGCCCGCGAACGGTGGTTTCGACTTCGGGCAGCTCTGGCATGGGTGCCGACTAGCGGTTCGGTCGCACTCTGTCATCGCCATCCGTGTCCTGAGGGGGTAGGGCGCGTGCCATGTTCGCGGATCGCAAACAGGCCGTCGCCTTCGCCCTCCTCGGCCTCGTCATGGTGTTCTGGGCGGGCAATTCGATCGTGGCGCGGGCGGTGCGGCTGGATGTGCCGCCGTTTACGCTGGCCTTCGTCCGCTGGGCCGGGGCGAGCCTGGCCCTCGCACCCTTTGCGATTCGCCCGCTGTTGCAGGACCGGCAGGCCCTGCGCGCCGGGTGGAAGCCGGTGCTGCTGCTGGGCGTGCTGGGTGTCGGAGCCTTCAACGGCCTGCTCTATTCCGGGCTGCAATATACCACCGCCAGCAACGCCCTGCTGTTGCAGGCAGCGACCCCGGCGGCGGTCGTTCTGCTGGATCGGCTGTTCTTCCGCGTGCTTTCGCCGCTCTGGCAGAATCTCGGCGTGCTGGCGTCGATTCTGGGTGTCGCCGTGATCGTGTTCCAGGGCGATCTGGCGCATGTGGTGAACCTGCACTTCGGGTTCGGAGACGGGCTGATCCTCTGTTCGGTGCTCGTGTGGTCGCTTTACACCGTGCTGCTGCGCCTGCGCCCTGATGTGTCCCCGATCACTTTCGTGGCAGTGACGTTCTTCATCGGCGTGGTCACAATGGCCCCGTTCGCCGCGTGGGAATGGCGCGCGGGTGACCCCGTCAACTGGCGGCCCGGCGTGATCGCGGCTTTCCTCTATGTATCGCTGCTGCCTTCGTTGCTGTCCTATTTCATCTTCAACTATGCCACCGACGTCGTCGGCCCGGCACGGGCAGGCCAAGCTATAACGCTGATGCCGCTGTTCGGGGCATTCCTGTCCTCCATGCTGCTGGGGGAACGGCTCTATCCCTATCACTTCGTCGGCATGGCCCTGATTCTGGCGGGCATCGTTCTGGGCGCGATGGCTGGTCGGGGGAAAGAGGCGGCTGGCGCGGATGGGGGGCGGCCGCTAGAGGACCGGGCATGAGCGAACAGGTATCCTTCGGCTACGAAACCGTCGGCGTGGAAGAAAAGGCCCGCCGCGTCGGCGCTGTATTCTCCAGCGTCGCGGCGAAATACGACGTGATGAACGACGCCATGTCGGGCGGCATGCACCGGTTGTGGAAGGACCAGTTCGTCCGCCGGGTGAAGCCGCAGCCGGGTGAAGCGATTCTCGACATGGCTGGCGGCACGGGCGACATCGCCTTCCGCCTTGCCGCACGCGGGGCGGATGTCACCGTGGCGGACATCAATCAGGACATGCTCGACGTCGGCCTTGAACGGGCGGTGGAACGCGGGATCGATACGCTGGTCTGGTCATGCCAGAACGCGGAACAGCTGGCCTATCCCGATCGCACGTTCGATGCCTACACCATCGCGTTCGGCATTCGTAACGTCACCCATATCGACCGCGCGCTGGCAGAGGCGTTCCGTGTGCTGAAATACGGCGGCCGCTTCTTCTGCCTTGAATTCTCGACCACCGAATGGCCAGGCTTCAAAGAGGCGTATGACGCCTATTCGCACAAGCTGGTGCCGCAGATCGGCAAGGCGGTGGCGGGCGACGCCGACAGCTACCGCTACCTGATCGAATCCATCCGCCGTTTCCCGCCGATGCCGGAATTCGAACGGATGATCCACACGGCCGGGTTTACGCAGACGAAGGTGGAACCGATCCTCGGCGGCCTTGTCGCCATTCATTCGGGTTGGAAGACCTGATCGGGTGACGCGTCCTTCAACCCATATCTGGCGCCTCTTCAAATGGGGCATAACACTCGCGCGCCACCGCGCGCTGGTGGGTATAGAGCGTGATCCGAATGCGCCCGGTCCGGTCAAGCGCATGGCAAAGCTGGCGCGTTGGGCCGCGTTTACGGGGACTTCCGGCCATCCGGACTATGCCACCGCGTTTCAGGCGATCGGCCCCGCGGCGATCAAGCTTGGGCAATCGCTGGCGACCCGGCCGGACCTCGTTGGTGATGAGGCTGTACGCAATCTCCTGACCTTGCAGGACAGCCTGCCGCCGGTGCCCTACGCGGCGATAGAGGCTGAGATCGAACGCAGTTTCGAAAGGCCCGTCGGCGCTGTATTCGCGGAAATCGATCCGGTGCCGGTCGGTTCTGCCTCCATCGCTCAGGTCCACCGGGCGATTACCGCCGAAGGGCGGGAGGTCGCGGTGAAGGTGCTGCGCCCCGGCATTCGTGAACGTCTGGCGAAAGACATCGCGACCTACGAATGGGCCGCCGCGCATTTGGAGGCGATTGGTGGTGACGAGGCGCGCCGGCTGCGCCCACGCCTGACGATCGCGAATTTCAAACGCTGGACCAGCCGCGAGTTGGACCTGCGGCGCGAAGCCGCCTCCGCCTCGGAACTGGCCGATGCGATGAAGGGCTTCGAAGGCTACAGCATTCCGTCTATCGACTGGGATCGGACGAACGGCCGGGTGATGACCATCGAATGGGTCGATGGGATCAAGCTCAGCGATATCGACCGCCTGCGTGCCGCGGGGCATGATTTGCCCGCGCTGGCCAAGCGGCTGGTTCTGGCATTTCTGACGCAGGCGATCAGTGCCGGGTTCTTCCATGCCGACATGCATCAGGGGAACTTGTTTGTAAGGGCCGACGGCACCATCGTTGCCATCGATTTCGGCATCATGGGCCGGATCGATCGCCGTGCCCGGCAATGGCTGGCGGAAATCCTCTATGGCCTGACCACGGGCAATTATCGTCGCGTGGCGGAAATCCATTTCGAGGCGCAGTACGTGCCGAGCTATCATTCGGTCGATGAATTCGCGACTGCCCTGCGCGCCGTGGGTGAACCGATGCGTGGCAAGCCGGTCAGCGAACTGAGCGTCGGCCAGATGCTCGACGGGCTGTTCGCGATCACCCGTGATTTCGACATGGAAACGCAGCCGCACCTGCTGCTGTTGCAGAAAACCATGGTCATGGTGGAAGGCATCGCCACCTCGCTCGATCCGGACATCAACATGTGGGACGTGGCTGCCCCCTATGTCGCCGGGTGGATTCGCGATGAACTGGGGCCAGAGGCCGCGCTGGCCGGTCGTATTCACGAGGATATGGGCACCCTGCTGCGCCTGCCGGACCTGATCCGCCGGATAGAGGATCGCTTCCCGGCCAAGGGCGGCGCGCCGGAACAGCCGCCGCTGCCGGAAATAGAGCTGTTGTGGGAACGCAGGCGTACCGCTCGCCGCTGGCCGGGTTATCTCGTCGCCGCACTGGCAGGTGGGGGGCTGGTCTGGGCAGCGGCTCACTGGGGTTTGCTGATCTGAAACACGTCCGCCGGGCGGGCCAATTTCGGCAAACCTTAACTATCGCGTCCCTACCTCTTCCTGCTGGGGGCTGGTTTATGGCCGGTTGCATGGCTAACTCTGCAACAGTGGATCACTAACCGTGGGAGTTGAACGACACCACATGGCTGCGCCGCGCATCCTGCTGGTCGTGGGCGGGGGAATCGCCGCCTACAAATCGTGTGAACTCGTCCGCCTTATCAAACGGGGCGGGGGTGAGGTTACTTGTGTGCTTACCGATGGCGGCGCGCAGTTCGTCACTCCGATGAGCCTTGCCGCCCTGTCGGGCAACAAGGTCTATACCTCGCTGTGGGACTTGAAGGACGAGGCGGAGATTGGTCACATCCAGCTCAGTCGTTCGGCTGATCTGGTGGTTGTATGCCCCGCCACGGCGGACCTGCTGGCCAAGATGGCCGCGGGCATTGCCGACGATCTGGGCACGACGCTGATACTCGCGACCGACAAGCCGGTGCTCACAGTGCCCGCCATGAACGTGCGGATGTGGGATCACGCGGCCACCCGCCGCAATGTGCAGTGGCTGCGCGAGGCGGGCGTGAGGGTCATGCAGCCCGACGAAGGCCCGATGGCCTGCGGCGAATTCGGCGCGGGGCGCCTGCCGGAACCGGAAATGGTCTGGCTGGAAATCGCCGACATGCTGGGCCTCGATCCTGGCACTCTCGGCTTCGGCGGGGCGAAGGCGGCTGAAATCGCCGCCTATGTGGAGGCGCTGGAGCCGGAAGAAACGCCAGAGCCAGAGCCCCGGGCGGAAGCCCCGAAAGGCGGCCTTGCCGGCCTGTTGTCCTCGATCATTCCCCGCAGCACCTCCCGCCGTATCCGCGAGGAGGAAGTGGCATATCGGGAAGAGGACTTCGCGGCGATCCCGCCAGATCAGCTTCCCGAACCCGGCCCCCCGTTGCCGGAACCTGTCCTCACCGATGGTCCGGTGCTGGCGAAGAAGGGCGCGGCCCGTTCCGCTCCGCCGACCGATCGGCAGGCGATCAATCATCAACTCGATCCCGCGCGTTTCGCGCCCGAACCGCTGGCGGAGGAACCAAACGCTGGGCGTCCGGCCTTCGATCCGCTGGCAGGGCAGCCTGATTTCGATGAAACGCCGGAACATCGCCCGCTCTACGGCAGGCATGTGCTGATCACCGCCGGCCCCACGCATGAACCGATCGATCCGGTTCGCTACATCGCCAATCGTTCCAGCGGCAAGCAGGGCTTTGCCATCGCGGCCTCGGCGGCGGCGGCGGGCGCGCGGGTGACGCTGGTCACGGGTCCGGTGGTTCTTGAAACCCCGCCCGGCGTCGATCGCATCGATGTGGAGACGGCGGAGGAAATGGCCGCTGCGGTGAAGCAGGCTCTCCCCGCAGATGTAGCCGTAATGGCCGCTGCCGTGGCTGACTGGCGCACGCGGGATTTCGCGGAAGAGAAAATCAAGAAGCGCGGCTCTGCCCCTCCGGCGCTGCTGCTCGCGGAAAATCCTGACATTCTCGCCACGGTGTCGGCCAGCCGGCAGCGCCCCAAACTGCTGATCGGCTTCGCGGCGGAGACGGAGGACGTGGTCGCCAACGCCCAGCGCAAGCGCAAGTCGAAAGGCGTGGACTGGATCGTCGCCAACGACGTAAAGCCTGACCACGCGGGCAACAGCGTAATGGGCGGGGATGATAATACCGTCCATCTCGTGCGCGAAGGCCAGACCGAGGATTGGGAACCGATGAGCAAGCAGGGTGTGGCGCGCAGGCTGGTTGAACGTATTGCAGAGGCGCTGGCCAATGGCTGATGCCGTCGCGGTGCGTATCCGTCGTCTGCCTCACGGCGATGGCCTTTCGCTTCCAGCTTACGCAACCCACGGGGCTGCGGGAATGGACGTGGTTTCGGCCGAAGATCTGACGCTTGCTCCCGGCGCGCGTCACGCGGTCGCCAGCGGTTTTTCCGTCGCGATCCCGGAAGGTTACGAAATACAGGTGCGCCCGCGCTCGGGCCTCGCGCTCAAGCACGGCATTACCGTGCCCAACACCCCCGGCACGATCGATTCAGACTATCGCGGTGAATTGAAAGTGATCCTGATAAACCACGGGGTGGAACCGTTTCCGATTCATCGCGGTGATCGCATCGCGCAACTGGTGCTGGCCCCCGTAACGCAGGCGGCCTGGCGCGAAGTCGATGAACTCGACGATACGGATCGCGGCGCGGGCGGTTTCGGTTCGACCGGCGGCCACGCGCGTCTGGTTTAGGCGCTAAGCCGCTTTCTCGTCGCGATAGCCCGCCAGCGCCATCCGCAGGTGATGGGCGGGAACCGCGCGGGAAAACAGGAATCCCTGCAACCGCTCGCATCCCGCTTCGCGCAGGAACTGCTCCTGCTCGCGCGTTTCCACGCATTCGGCTGAAACTTCCACGCCCATCGAACGGCCCAGCCGCAGGACGGAAGATACCGCAGCAGAGGCATCCGCCGCGAAGCCGAGGCCGTGGATGTAGCTGCCGTCGATCTTGATCTTGTCCAGTTCGCGCCCGCGCAATTCCTTCAAAACCGGGCGTCCGCAGCCGAAATCGTCCAGCGCGATGCGGAATCCTTCCGCCCGCAAGCGGGCAAGCGCCGAGCGGGAGGATTCCGCAAACAGCACGCTTTCGCCCACGTCCAACTCGATCTGCGACGGACTGACGCCCGCTGCGCGCACGATCCGGGTGAAGCTGGATACCAGGTTAGGATCGCGAAGCTGGGCGGCGGAAACGTTCACCGCAACCGCCAGCTCCGGCCATTCGGATGCCACCTTGCAGGCTTCGCTCAGCACCCATTCGCCCAAGGGAACTGCCAGCCCCGTATCCTCGGCCACTGGAATGAACAGGGGCGGGGGCACCCAGCCGCGCGTCGGATGGTGCCAGCGTGCGAAAGCCTCCAGCCCGACGACCACATGCTGCGAACTGTCCACTACCGGCTGGAAATGCACGCCCAGGCCGGACCCGGTGGCAATGGCCACCCGCAGATCGGCTTCCAGCGCGGTGCGCAATTCGTTGGTCTCATCCATGGATGGCACGAATATCTGGCAGCGATTCCCGCCCTCGCGCTTGGCGCGATAGAGCGCCGCATCCGCCTTGCGAAGCAGCGCCGCCCGCTCAGTGCCGCAGTCCGGGGCCATCACCGCGCCTATGCTGGCGGTCAGTTGCACCGGCGTCCCCAGCAGATCGAATGGCCGCCGTATCTCTGCAAAGATGTGCTCGGTGATTTCAGCCAGTCCGTGCTTCAGGTCTTCCTTCTGCAGCAGCACGGCAAAATCGTCCCCGCCCAGCCGCGCGATGGAATCCGGGGTCGGCAGGATGTGGGTCATCCGCCGGGCGATCTCTGCAATCAGCGTGTCGGCGGCGGCATGGCCCCAGCGGTCATTGATGCGGCGGAACTTGTCGACATCCAGCAGCAGGATCGCCACCGGCGCGCCGGAAGCTGCGTTGGCCAGCGCGGCGTCGGCAAGCTGGCAGAACAGGGTGCGATTGGGCAGCCCGGTAGGGCCATCGCGGTGGGCCAGTTGCATGGCCCGCGCCTTCTCGGCTTCCAGAGAGATCGTCGTCCCGTGCAGGTGCCTTGCCAACTCGTTGCGCTCGTGCAGCAGCTTCCGCATCCGCAAAGCGATCACGAAGGTAGGCAGGGAGACCAGCGCCAGAACGATCGCCAGAAGCGGTAATTCGGCGTCGTTCTGCAACGCCAGAAACGTCAGCAGCGCAAGTCCGCTCAACTCGATGAAGGCGAGGGCCACAAGAAGGCCGGGCAGAGTCGCGCTGCTGCTAGGCGAATCCGGGTCGCGAGGCTTGTTTACGGTTTCCGACATCTTCCCGCCGCGAACTTTGCCTGCGGCGAGTTACGATCGCCCCCTTCCGGGATTAGGTAATCGTGCGCAGGGGGCGTTGCATATTCATGCGCAGTGGCTGCCGGGGCGGAAACATGAAATTCAGCCTCGGACAACTGCCCGAGGCTGAATTTCACTTGTATCTAGCGGGTCTGACCCTTGGCCTGCTGGTTCTCCGGCGCGACCGAAATTCGCACAGTCTCCCCGGAATTGCCCGGGAAATCGGTGAACATCGCCTCGATCAGGTTGGGGACCAGATATTGCAGGCGGTTGGATGTGGAGGCCGCCTCGGCCTGCCCTTCGAACAGCCGCGTACCGTCAGATGCGCGATCGATCTTCAGGCTGATACCGCTGGTGTAGATGGTATAGCTGTAAACGTCCGTTCCGCCGAAGAAGCTGTCGTTCCAGCCCCATCCCCAAGGGCGATAGGGTAAGTAGGCGACGCGCGGTCCGCTGGGTGTGCGATAGACCACCGGGCGGTAGCTATACCACGAATCGTAGAACGGATCGCGGGCGAACCCGCTGGAACGCACCCGCTCGCGTCCCTTGTCGACGCCATAGTCGAACCGCACCAGCAGTTGCGCGCTGGATGGATCGCTGGCCGGGGTATAGCCCTGCGCCGCAAGGCGTTCGGAAACGAGCTGCGCGTAATTGCGGAACTCGATCCCGCCCGCCAGCGCGGGGTCGTCGGCCACAACCGCAAAAGTCTGCCCGGACGGGGCCGGAAGCTGCGATTGGAAGCGGGAAACATCCGCGCGGAAAGGAGAAGCGCAGGCAGCCAGCGCGCCGAGGGCAAGCGTGACAATAGCCAGCTTTATCCCGTGTCCGATGCCGCCGAAACGTGTTGGGTTGAAGGCATTCATGGCCAGGTTACTCCGAACATCAGGTGCGCAGTCCGGCGAAGCCCCTCAACCCGGCGCAGGTCTGCTATCGATATAACGTGGCATAATGTGGTTGGGCTGAATAGCGGTTGAACGCTGGTCGATGGAAAACAGCGGTATTCCAGCGTCTTGCGCGCATCCACTGGGGCAGGCCTTCAGGGCATGACATTAACCATGCCCTGAAGGGGTTATTTAGTTCCGCAGCAGCCCCAGCGCCTCATAAGTCCGCGCAAGGGTGGGTCCGGCGATTTCCCGTGCCTGCGCCGCGCCGCGTGCGAGAATTGCATCGAGCGCTTCCCGGTCTGCCAGCAGCGCGGTGAACCGCTCCGTGATCGGGCGCAGGGATTCCACCAGCAGTTCGCCCAGCGCGGGCTTGAACGCGCCGAAGCCCTGTCCACCATGCCGGGCCAGCACCTCGGCCACGCTGATGTCGGCCAGTGCGGCATAGATCGTCACGAGGTTCAGCGCCTCGGGCCTTCCCGCCAGTCCTTCTTCTTCGCTGGGAAGGGGTTCGGGATCGGTCTTGGCCTTCTTCACCTTCTTCATCACCTCGTCCGGATCGTCCGCCAGGTTGATGCGGCTCATTTCCGAAGGGTCGGACTTGCTCATCTTCGCCGTGCCGTCACGCAGGCTCATGATCCGGGCCGCTTCCGGCGGGATGATCGGATCGGGCAGGGTGAAGGCTGGCGCGTCCTCTGTGCAGAAGTCGTTGTTGAACTTCTGCGCGATGTCGCGGGCCAGTTCCAGATGCTGCTTCTGATCCTCGCCAACCGGCACATGGGTGGCCTGATACAGCAGCACGTCCGCCGCCTGCAGCACGGGGTAGGTGAACAGGGCGACGCTGGCCCCCTCGCGGTTCTTGCCGGATTTGTCCTTGAACTGCGTCATGCGGTTCAGCCAGCCCATGCGGGCCGTGCCGTTCAGCAGCCATTGCAGTTCGGAATGGGCGGGCACCTGCGCCTGATTGAACAGGATGGAACGCTGCGGATCGATCCCGCAGGCGACCAGCGCCGCCGTCATCTCGCGCGTGGCGGCGCGCAGTTCCGCCGGGTTGTGCGGCATTGAGATCGCGTGAAGATCGGCAAGGAAGAACAGGCACTGGCCGCCGTCGGGCAGCGAATCCTGCATCCGCGCCCAGTTACGGATCGCGCCGAGATAATTGCCGAGGTGGAGAGAGCCGGTGGGCTGGATACCGGAAACAACGCGCATGATTATGGCCTTCTGGAATTACGATGGAATGGAACCTTGCCCGCATCAGGCGGACAAGCAGCGCTTTTCAGGCGCGGCCACGCCATCGCCAGGCCGCCCGGCCACGCGCCGGAAAGCGCAGGCGCTTACGCTGAAGGGGAGCGGTGTCTGCCATGGCCGCGCCGATAGCAGATTTCGCTGCACGGAAAACCCCCACAGTCACGATCGCGCTACCGGCGGCGGAACGCATCGCGCAACTCGCTCGGGCGATAGGCGCCGAACAGCAGCGATGCCGCGCCGTAAATCGCCGCCCCCGATCCGCAGAGCAGCGCGAGGGCGCTGACACGCTGCCACAGCCCGCCTGCCATATAGGCGTCCGCCAGGGGGTTGAGGAACCACAACGCCACGCCCATCGCGGCCCCGGCCAGCACGATCCGCAGCACCTTTGCCCTCAGCCGGGCGTCCAGTCGCAGATGTCCGCGCCGATGCAGCGTCCAGTAAAGCAGCGCGACATTGACCCATGCGGAAAAGGCGGTGGCGATCGCCACGCCGACATAGCTGAAATGCCAGATCAGGGTCAGGTTGCCCGCCAGGTTCACCAGCATGGAAATAACCGCCAGCCGCACCGGCGTCTTCGTATCCTGACGGGCGTAGAACCCGGGGGTCAGCACCTTGATCAGCACATAGGCCGGCACGCCGAACGAAAATGCCGCCAGCGTCGCGGCGGTGCCAGCCGTGTCGGCGGCGGTGAAGGCGCCATACTGGAATACCCCGCGCACCAGCGGAACGGCGGAAATGATCAGCGCCACCGCCGCGGGCAGGGCCAGGAACAGCGCCAGTTCCAGCGCCCGGTTCTGCGTAGTGCTGGCGGCGGCATCGTCGCCCCCGCCAAGCTGGCGTGACAGGGCGGGCAGGATCGCCGTGCCGATGCCGATGCCCAGCAGGCCCAGCGGCAACTGGTTCAGCCGGTCGGCATAATAGAGATAGGAAACCGCCCCTTCCTGCAGATACCGCGCGGCGAGCGAGGTGGAAATCAGCAGGTTGAACTGGATCGCCCCCTGACCCAGCGCCGCCGGGCCGATCAGCCACAGCAGCTTCTTCACATCAGGCGAAAGGCGCGGCAGCGACAGCTTCAGCCGCACGCCCGCGCGGCGGCATGACAGCCACAGCCACAACAATTGCAGCGCGCCGGATACCGTTACCGCCACGGCCTGCGTTTCCGCCGTTTCCAGCTCCGTCTCGCCCCGGAAGAACAGCAGCGCGGTTATCATGCACAGGTTCAGCAGGATCGGCGCGGCGGCATTGACCCAGAACCGGTTGAGCGAATTGAGGATGCCACCAAGCAGGGAAACCAGGCTGATCAGCGCGAGGTAGGGGAAGGTTATCCGCGTCAGATGCGTCGCCAGCGCGAACTTTTCCGGCCCGCCATCTGGGAAACCGCCGGTCATGGCCCAGACCACCGGGCCCGCCAGCGCGATCATTACCGCCGTGAAGACGATAAGGATCGGCAGCAGCACCGACAGCACTTCGCTGGCGAAGGCATAGGCGGCCGCTCTGCCACGGCCTTCCTCTTCGCTCTCCGCCTCCGCCATGCGGCGGTTGAAGAATGGCACGAACACCGCCGCGAAGGCGCCTTCCGCGAACAGTGCGCGGAACAGGTTGGGCAGCCGCCAGGCGATCAGAAATGCGTCGGACGCCAGACCGGCCCCGACATAGCGCGCCATCAACATGTCGCGCGCCATGCCCAGGAAGCGGCTGACAAGCGTCAGCGCGCCGATGGTGCCGGCGTTGCGGACGAGGCTCATCGCCTTAACCCGCGGCCGGGGTGGCTCAGGCCTGGCCTACCGGTGCCTGGCCCGGCTGCACCTGCTGCTGTTGAAGCTGCTGGATGTAGAGGCCGTTGAAATCGATCGGGTCCAGCAGCAGCGGGGCGAAGCCCGCATCGCGCACGGCATCCGCGATCACGCGGCGGGCGAAGGGGAACAAGATGCGCGGCGCTTCTGCATAAGTGAACGCGTGCTTCTGCTCGTCGCTCATGTTCCGCATGCCGACGAGGCCGCAATAGGCCACTTCGACGATATAGGCGGTGCCCTGGCTGGACTTGGCGGTCACGCCGATCTTCAGCTCGATCTCGCTCAGCTCGTCGTTGATCTTGCGCGCGCCGATGTTGAACTGCACGTCCAGCGCGGGCTGTTCGTTCCACTGGAAGCTATCGGGCGCCCGCGGATTTTCGACCGAAAGATCCTTCACATACTGTGAAAGCAGGCCGGCCACAGGTTCGTTGTCGGCGCCGTTGCCGGTGTGGGCGGGGTTGGAATCGAGGTTGGTGAGAACGTCGCCTTCATCGGCCATGGCGGTTTCGACTTTCGATATTATTGGGTTGGATCGTGCCCCGCGCGCTAGCATCCGCATGGCTGGCCCGCAACGCCTGCGGAAAAAGCGCGTGATTCAGGGACCGAACGGCGCGCAAGGTGTTGTTCATTTGTATTTGGCACCTATTTCGGGCACGATTGGGACTACGCCGCATGAACCGGCCCCATCAGGGACCGCTGCCGGCCATTGATCGGACAAGTGAAGTGATCGTCGAAATTGTCATTCTGGCCATGATCGCGGCCTTTCTGGGCCTCAGGCTCTATTCAGTGCTCGGCCGCCGGGCTGAACATGAAGAAGAATCCGTGCCCACCCGGTTTGAACGGAAAGATGGCGGCAATGTCCCCCGGCCCGTGCCCGCACCGGTTGCCGAAATGCCAGCCGCCCAGCGCGAAGCGACCGGGTTCTCGCCCGCCGTCGAACAGGGCCTGCGCGATATTTCGGGGGCAGACCGCCGCTTCGACCTGCTCACCTTCATGGAAGGGTCGAAGGCTGCCTACGCGATGATCCTCGAAGCGTTCTGGCGCGGTGATCGGGAAGAACTGCGGGAACTGTGCGATGACGATGTCTATGCCAGCTTCGCCGCTGCTATCGACGCCCGCGAAGCGGCTGGCGAAGTGCTCGATAACCGTCTCGTGCGGATAGAAGACACCGCAGTGCATTCAGCCGTGCTCGAAGGGCGCATGGCGCGCATTTCGGTGCGCTTCACTGCCGATATCGCCACGGTCACGCGCGACAAGGACGGCAATGTTATCGCCGGTTCGCTCGATGACGCGGTCGAGAGCAACGACGTCTGGACTTTCTCCCGCGATGTGGGTGCGGAAGGGCCGGACTGGCTGCTCGACGAGACCGACGAAGGCTGATCTCCGTCATGATCACAGGCGGCTGGACGCGCATCGCTACAGTCGCCTGTCTGGCGCTGCTGGCCGGTTGCCAGGTGGTCCCGCAAGGCGGGCGGCCCTCTTCCCCTTATCCTGTTTCCTCGCCAAGTCCTGGGTCAACTCCCGCGCCAGTCCCCACTCCGGAACCTGCGCCCGCCACTGCGCTGCTTACCGGCGCCCGTCCCGGCCCTGCCGTGGAAACGCTAGGGCTGAGCTCAGACGGGGCCGCGCGGGCACTGGCGTCGTTCGTGGAAAGCTGCCCCCGGCTCCTCCGCCGCACAGATGCCAGCGGCCTCACTCGCGCGGATGATTGGCAGGCCGCTTGTGCGGCCGCATCCGGCTGGCCGCGCGCGGACGCGGCGCGGTTCTTCGCCGTACATTTCGAAACCGCGCAGATCGGCGATGGGGCGGCTTTCGCCACTGGATACTATGAACCAGAAATCGCCGGTTCGCGCACACGGCGGCCCGGCTATGAAGTGCCGATCTATGGCATGCCCGCCGATCTCGTGCGTGGTTGGCCGGATGATGTTCCTGCTACGGAGCGTACAGGCCGCGCGCCGCTCGGCCGGCAGGAACTCAGTGGGCGCTATGTTCCTTATTACGAACGGTCGGAAATAGACGCCGGTGCGCTGTCCGGCCGCGCGCTGGAAATTGCATGGGCGGCGGACCCGGTGGAACTGTTCTTTTTGCAGATCCAGGGTTCGGGCCGGTTGTTGACGCCGGAAGGCGACGTGATCCGCATCGGCTATGCCGGGCAGAACGGCCGGGAATATGTCGGTATAGGTTCCGTCATGCGCGAACGCGGGCTGATCGGCGAAGGGCCGGGGCAATATCCCGGCTCGATGCAGGGCATCATGCAGTATCTGCGAGAACGCCCGGCGGAAGGCGCGGAGCTGATGCGCCTCAACAAATCGTGGGTTTTCTTTCGCGAACTGACCGGCGATGGTCCTCTCGGCGCGCTGGAAGTGCCGGTGCGGCCGCGCGGTTCGGTCGCGGCCGATCCCGCCTATGTCCCGCTCGGCGCGCCCGTGTTTCTGCGCGTGGACCGACCAGAGGCAAGCGGCCTGTGGATTGCGCAGGATACCGGCGGGGCGATCAAGGGCGCCAATCGTTTTGACACCTTCTGGGGTGCTGGCGCAGAGGCGCGCACGATCGCCGGGGGAATGAGCACGCGCGGGCAGGCCCTGCTGCTGCTGCCGAAGGGAACGCTGGCGCGTCTCAACGCGCGATGAAGCCGCCACGGGGGCTTACTACGGAAGAGGCTGCGCTGTGGCGCCGGGTGACGGCCACGGTCACGGCGCTTCATCCTATACCGGCGGTGGACAGTGCCCGCGTGGATGAAACAGCCGCTTCGCCCTCTCCACCTCCGCCTCGCCCCGGCAAGCTTCCGCGCCCTGCGCCCCGTCGTGCTCCACCGGCTCCTGTGGCGGAGGATCGGGGCAAGACGCCACCTCTCTCGCAGGATCGCGGCCTTGATTCTTCGTGGGACCGCAAGCTCGCCAATGCTTCCATCGCGCCGGATTTCACGCTCGATCTGCACGGGCACAATTTGGAGCAGGCGCATGTGCGGCTGGATGCCGGGCTGGGGCAGGCCATGGCGATGGGTGCGCGGCTGGTGCTGCTCATCACCGGCAAACCGCGCCCGGCAGAGGCGGCGGATCGCGGCGATCGGCGCGGTGCGATCCGCGCCAAGGTGCTGGATTGGCTCGCCGCCGGTCCGCACGCATCGGGCATCGCGGCGATAAGGAAAGCGCACCGCCGCCACGGGGGCGACGGTGCGCTCTACATCGTCCTCAAACGAAGGCGATGACGCCTCAGGCGTGATACTTCGCGTAAGTCAGGTCGAACCGGTCGGCGTTCATCACCTTGGTCCACGCCTTCACGAAGTCCTTCACGAACTTCTCCTCGCAACCGCGCTCGGCATAGACTTCCGCCGTTGCCCGCAATTGCGAATTTGAACCGAAGATCAGGTCCGTGCGGGTGGCGCGCCACCGCTCCGTCCTGCCGCCGCGATCATAACCGATGAACTCCTCGTCGCTGCTGTCGTCGACCACTTCCCAGAAAGTGTCCATGTCCAGCAGGTTGACGAAGAAGTCGTTGGTCAACTGCCCCACGCGCTTGGTCAGCACGCCATGCGGGCGGTTGTCGTGGTTGGCGCCCAGCACGCGCAGCCCGCCGACCAGCACCGTCATTTCGGGCACTGAAAGGCCCAGCAGCGAAGCCCGGTCGAGCAGAAGCTCCTCCGTTTTCACCGTGTGCTTGGTCTTCAGGTAGTTGCGGAACCCGTCGGCGGCCGGTTCCATCGGTTCGAAGCTTTCCACGTCCGTCCAGTCCTGCGTCGCGTCGCCGCGCCCGCCGGTGAACGGCACTTCCACCGCGAAGCCCGCATCCTTCGCCGCCTTCTCCACCGCTGCCGTTCCGGCCAGCACGATGGCGTCAGCCAGCGACAGATTGCCGCGTAGGGAACCGATCTTCGCCAGCACTGTGGCCAGTTCCGCCGGATCGTTCACCGCCCAGTCCTTCTGCGGAGCCAGCGCGATGCGCGCACCGTTCGCGCCGCCGCGATGGTCGCTCTTGCGATGGGTGGAGGCCGATGCCCACGCCGCCTTGACCAGCTGGCCAACGCTCAGACCCGAACCGAGGATCGCCGTCTTGAATGCGGAGACGTCGGCATCCGAAGGCATGGTGCCCTTGGGTACGGGGTCCTGCCAGATCAGGTCTTCGGCCGGAACTTCCGGGCCGAGGTAACGGATCTTCGGCCCCATGTCGCGGTGGGTCAGCTTGAACCACGCCCGCGCGAAAGCATCCTTGAACGCTTCGTGATCGTTGCGGAACTTCTCGGAGATCGCCCGGAATTCCGGATCGATCTTCAGCGCCATGTCGGCCGTGGTCATCATCGTCGGCACCTTGCGGCCCGCGCGGTGAGCGTCGGGGGCCAGGTCTTCTTCCTTCTGGTCGATCGGCTGCCACTGCTTCGCACCCGCCGGGCTGCGAACCAGCTCGTAGTCATAGTCGAACAGCAGGCGGAAGTAGTTCTCCGACCATTCAGTCGGCGTGTTCACCCACGCGCCTTCGATGCCGCTGGTGATGGTGTGTTCGCCGATCCCGCTTTCGAAGCCGCTGGTCCAGCCAAGGCCCTGCAACGCGATGTCCGCGCCTTCGGGGGCATCACCCACCAGGCTGGCGTCACCTGCGCCATGCGCCTTGCCGAAGGTGTGGCCCCCGGCTGTCAGCGCCACGGTCTCCTCGTGGTTCATCGCCATGCGATGAAAGGTTTCCTTGATGTCGCGCGCGGATTGCAGCGGATCGGGGTTGCCGCCCGGTCCTTCCGGATTGACGTAGATCAGCCCCATCTGGATCGCCGCCAGCGGGGTTTCCAGGTCCAGGCTCTTGTCCGGCTGGATGCGGGTTTCGTTCTTCTCGTCGCCGACCCAGTATTCCTCTGCGCCCCAGTAGGTGTCGCGCTCCACCTCGAACACGTCCTTGCGGCCGCCGCCGAAGCCGAACACCGGACCGCCCATCGATTCGATGGCGACGTTGCCGGTCAGGATGAACAGGTCAGCCCAGCTGATGTTCTTCCCGTATTTCTGCTTGATCGGCCACAGCAGGCGCCGCGCCTTATCCAGATTGCCGTTGTCCGGCCACGAGTTGAGCGGGGCGAAACGCTGCTGCCCGCTGCTGGCGCCGCCGCGCCCGTCTGCCGTGCGATAGGTGCCGGCCGCGTGCCAGGCCATGCGGATGAAGAACGGGCCGTAATGGCCATAGTCCGCCGGCCACCACGGCTGGCTGTCGGTCATCAGGGCATGGAGATCGGCCTTCAGCGCGTTGTAATCCAGCGCATTGAACGCTTCCGCGTAATCGAAATCCTCGCCCATCGGATCGGGCGAACCGCCGTTCTGGCCCAGAATTTCGAGTGGCAGCGCATCCGGCCACCAGTCACGATTGGTTCGGCCCAGCAGACTGCGCACGCCGCCATCGCCATGGCCCATCGGGCAGCCGGAAATTGATCCTGTCTTCGCGTCCATCGCCTTCCTCCTCTCAGGGGGATTTTTCCTCCTTCCGGCAACACGGCGAATCGCCATGCTGCCGGAGTGAGAGAAGGCTATCAGTCAGTGGCGAAGTCGCTAAACGGGATAGTCCGATAAGGTTGAACGAGTAAATCAATCACGGCTTATCGACCAATTTACTCGATCAATCGCGCAAGCAGTTCGGAGGCTCAGGCCGCTTCCGCGATCTCGCTCACCGGCTCATGCCGGATCAGGTAATCGAATGCGGAAAGCGCCGCTTTCGATCCCTCGCCCATCGCGATGACGATCTGCTTGTAGGGCACGGTCGTCACGTCACCCGCCGCGAACACGCCCGGCAGATTGGTCGCGCCCTTGGCGTCGATCACGATCTCGCCGAACTTCGTCAGCTCCAGACCGGAATCCTTCAGCCATTCGGTGTTGGGCACCAGTCCGATCTGCACGAACACGCCTTCCAGCTCGACAGTGTGTTCCTGCCCGGAAACGCGGTTCTTGTAGATCAGGCCGTTCACCCGTTCTCCGTCTCCGGTGACTTCCGTCGTCTGGGCGGATGTGTGCACCGTCACGTTCGGCAGGCTGCGCAGCTTGTCCTGCAGCACCTGATCCGCACGCAATTGCGCGTCGAATTCGATCAGCGTCACATGGCCCACGATATTGGCCAGATCGATCGCCGCTTCCACGCCGGAATTGCCGCCGCCGATCACCGCCACGCGCTTGCCCTTGAACAGCGGACCATCGCAGTGCGGGCAATAGGCCACACCCCGGTTGCGGTATTCGAACTCGCCCGGCACGCCCAGATTGCGCCAGCGCGCACCGGTGGCAATCACGAGGGCGCGGGCTTTCAGCGTCGCCCCGTTCTTCAGCACCAGTTCGTGCAGCGCGCCGGGGCGCTTGGCGGGGATCAGCGTTTCCGCCGCCGCCAGATTCATCACGTCGATGCCGTTTTCACGCACATGCGCTTCCAGCTCGCGCGCCAGCTTCGGCCCTTCGGTATAGGGGACGGAGATAAAGTTCTCGATTCCCATCGTGTCCTGCACCTGCCCGCCGAAACGTTCAGCGGCGATGCCTGTGCTGAAGCCCTTGCGCGCGGCATAGATGCCTGCAGCGGCGCCAGCAGGTCCGCCGCCGACGATCAGCACTTCGAACGGTTCCTTGTCGCCCAGCTTCGCGGCGGCGCGCGCCACGGCATCTGTGTCCAGCTTCGCCAGAAACTCTTCCACGCCCATCTTGCCGCTGGCGAACATTTCGCCGTTCAGGAACGTCGCGGGCACGGCCAGAACGCCGCGCTGGTCCACTTCCTCCTGGAAGGTGCCGCCTTCGATCAGCGTCGCCGTGATGCGCGGGTTTTCCAGCGCCAGCAGGGTCAGCGCCTGAACCACGTCGGGGCAGTTGTGGCACGAGAGAGAGAAATACATCTCGAAGGCATAGTCGCCTTCCAGATCACGGATCTGTTCCAGCACCTCGTCCGAAACCTTCGGCGGGTGGCCGCCCGCCCACAACAGGGCGAGGACGAGGCTGGTGAATTCATGGCCCATCGGCAGCCCGGCGAACCGCACCCACTTCTGCGCGTCCGATGCGCGGCGGATGACGAAGCTGGGCTTGCGGGCGTTGTCGCCATCGAAACTGGCGGAAACCTTGTCGCTCAGCTCGGTGATTTCGTTCAGCAGTTCACGTGTCTGCGCCGATTTCGCATCATCGCCCAGCGAGGCGACAAGCTCGATCGGTTCGCGCAGCATCGCGAGATACTGGCGTAGCTGTTCCTTCATGCCGGCGTCGAGCATCGTGCTTGTCCTGTTGTTCAGTTGGTGATGCCCTCCTGTGAGAGGGCAGAGACGACCCGGGCAAAGGGGGGAGGAGCCCGGGCCGCCTTGCGACCCGCTTATTTTTTATAGGCGGGTACGAAACCGTTAGAGCTTGCCGACGAGGTCGAGCGAGGGGGCGAGGGTTTCCGCGCCTTCTTCCCACGCCGCCGGGCAAACCTGACCGGGGTGGCTGCGGACATATTGCGCCGCCTTGATCTTGCGGAGCAGTTCGGTCGCGTTGCGGCCCACGCCTTCACAGGTGATTTCCATGATCTGGATCACGCCGTCGGGATCGACCACGAAGGTCGCGCGGTCGGCCAGACCGGCTTCTTCGCGCAGCACGCCGAAGTTGTTCGACAGGGTGTGCAGCTGGTCGCCAAGGAAGGCATAGTCCAGCTTGCCGATCTTGTCGGACGTGTCATGCCAGGCCTTGTGGCTGAAATGGGTGTCGGTGGACACGGCATAGACTTCCACGTCCAGCGCCTTCAGCGTCGCATACTGCTTGCCAAGGTCTTCCAGCTCGGTTGGGCACACGAAGGTGAAGTCCGCCGGATAGAAGAAGAACACAGCCCACTTGCCAGCCAGATTCTTCTCGGTGACGTCGAAGAAGTCCTTGCCCTTCTGGAAGGCGGTTGCCTTGAACGGCTTGATGGTGCTGCCGATAATTCCCATTGCTTTGCTCCATTCCCTTGCTGGGTGAAATAATTGCGTCGTGCAAGGGTCATGTAGTGCGTGTTGCGCCGCAGTAAATTGACTTGTTGCGATTGCTAACATCGGATCAGTCGATCAATCGACCGTCATCCGTATGTTAACCAGATCAACCCACCTGCGCGCGGTGCAGCATTTTATGGTCGGCCAGAACCAGCGCCATCATCGCTTCCACCACCGGAGTGCCGCGAATGCCCACGCAGGGATCATGGCGGCCCTTGGTGGCCAGCTGCGTGGCTTCACCATCGCGGGTGATCGTGTCCTGCGGGATCAGGATCGAACTCGTCGGCTTGAACGCTACCCGCACGATCACCGGCTGCCCGGTGGAAATGCCCCCGGCGATGCCGCCCGCATGATTGGCCGTAAACTCCGGCGCGCCGTTTTCACCCGGCAGCATCGGGTCCGCATTCTGCTCTCCGCGCAGGGCGGCGGCGGCGAACCCGTCGCCGATCTCCACGCCTTTCACGGCATTGATGCCCATCATCGCCGCAGCCAGATCGGCGTCCAGCTTGCCATAGATCGGCGCGCCCCATCCGGCGGGCACGCCGGTGGCCACGCATTCCACCACCGCGCCCAGCGAACTGCCGTCCTTGCGCGCCGTATCCACCAGTTCTTCCCAGCGCTTCGCCGCTGCCGCATCGGGGCAGAAGAACGGATTGCGGCCGATTTCCGCCGCGTCGAACGCCGCATGATCGATCCGGTCGCCGCCGATCTCGCTGACATAGCCGGTGATGGTCACTTCCGGGATCACCAGCCGCGCCACCGCGCCCGCCGCGACCCTTGCTGCCGTTTCCCGCGCGCTCGACCGCCCGCCGCCGCGATAATCGCGAAAGCCGTATTTGGCGTCGTAGGCATAGTCGGCATGGCCGGGGCGATATGCCTTGGCCACTTCCGAATAATCCTTGCTCCGCTGGTCGGTATTCTCGATCAGCAGGGATATCGGCGTGCCGGTGGTCTTGCCCTCGAACGTGCCGGACAGGATCTTGACCAGATCGGCCTCACGCCGCTGGGTGGTGAACTTGCTCGTCCCCGGCTTGCGCGCGTCGAGGAACGGCTGGATCGCCTCTTCGCTGATCGCCAGCCCCGGCGGGCACCCGTCCACCACGGCGCCCAGCGCCGGCCCGTGGCTTTCGCCCCAGGTGGTGAACCGGAATACGCGGCCGAAGGTGTTGACGCTCATGGGCGGCAGGCATTGGCCGAACTCGCGCCGCCTGTCCATATTGGCGCGTGCATGTCCTACATCGCGCCAATCTGCCATTGGCCTTGGCATGGCAGCTTCCGAACTTTCCTCTGGCATTCACAGCGCATCGCAAGGTGGCGGGAAGGTGACGGCAAGGTAACGCCAGGGTGACACATCGCCGCTTCCGCTCTGGACTGTGTCAACAGTGTCAACACCTGCCGGGGACACGCGCCTGCTGCCCCTTCCCAAACCCGCCGCGCTCGGGCAGGAACAAACCATGATTGCGAAGCTGACGGGGCGGCTGGACGAAGCCGGGGCGGACTGGGCGGTGATCGACGTCCGCGGTGTGGGCTATCTCGTCCATTGCTCCAGCAAGACACTGTCCGCCCTCGGCATCGCGGGTGACGATTGCACCGTTTTCACCGACCTTCAGGTCAGCGAAAACGACATGCGCCTGCTCGGCTTCGCTGACGCGGCGGAGCGGGACTGGTTCCGCCTGCTCACCACGGTGCAGGGTGTGGGCAGCAAGGTCGCGCTGGCGATCCTCTCCGCGCTGACGGTTGACGACCTGCGCAACGCCTGCGCTGCGGGAGACGCCGCACAGGTCGCCCGCGCGCAAGGCGTCGGGCCAAAACTCGCGGGCCGCATCGTCAACGAATTGAAGGACAAGGCGGGCGCTCTCCCCGGCGGCAGCGGGGGCGCCTCCATCGCCGCCGTCTCACAGGCCGGTTCTGCCAGCGCCGACGCCGTCTCCGCCCTGCAAAACCTCGGCTTCAAACCCGCCATCGCCGCCAGCGCCGTCGCCCACGCCCAGGCCGAACTGGGTGAGGATGCCGGGCTGAACGATCTGGTGCGCGTCGCGCTGAAGAGGGCGGCGGGGTGATGCTGTTCGTCCGCGGCATCAAAGGAAAGATCAAGCTCAACCCTGCGGTGAAGATATGGGGCAGCCTCTTGCTACTTGTCCTGATAGTTGTTGGCGGACTCCTCGCGTTTCGGAACACCGTGGAACAGTGTTGGGAACGTGGAGGCGTCTGGATTGGCGGGGCGCTTCGAACCGCATACTGCGCTGAAGCCTCAGAGCAGCGAGCCGACTGGTGACCGAATCCGTCCCCCTCTCTCCCCAGCGCCAGCCGGAGGATCAGGACGCCGCCCTGCGCCCGAAGTCGCTCGGCGAATTTGTCGGGCAGGAGGCCGCGCGGGAGAACCTGCGTGTGTTTATCGAGGCTGCGCGCGGACGGGGGGAGGCGATGGACCATGTGCTGTTCTTCGGCCCTCCCGGTCTGGGCAAGACCACGCTGGCACAGATCGTGGCGAAGGAACTGGGCGTCGGTTTCCGCGCCACCAGCGGGCCGGTGATCGGCAAGGCGGGTGATCTCGCCGCGCTGCTGACCAATCTTGAGCCGCACGACGTGCTGTTCATTGACGAGATTCACCGCCTCAATCCGGTGGTGGAGGAAGTGCTCTATCCGGCGATGGAGGACCGCGCGCTCGACATCATCATCGGTGAGGGGCCTTCGGCGCGTTCCGTGCGGATCGATCTGCCGCCGTTCACCCTGATCGGCGCGACCACGCGGCAGGGGCTGCTGACTACGCCGCTGCGCGACCGGTTCGGCATTCCGGTGCGGCTCAAGTTCTACGAAGTGGCAGAGCTTGAACGGGTGGTCACGCGCGGTGCCAACCTGCTCGGCATCGCCATCGATCCGCGCGGCGCGCACGAGATTGCCCGTCGTTCACGCGGCACTCCGCGCGTCGCGGGTCGCCTGCTGCGCCGGGTGCGCGATTTCGCCCATGTCGGCGGCGCGGCCACGATAACCGCCGATCTGGCGGACAAGGCGCTGACCCGCCTGGAAGTGGATTCGCTCGGCCTCGATGCGATGGACCGGCGCTATCTCTCCATGATCGCGGATATCTACAAGGGCGGCCCGGTCGGGGTGGAAACCCTCGCCGCCGGCCTCGCCGAGCCGCGCGATACGATAGAGGAAGTGGTGGAACCGTTCCTGATCCAGCTCGGCCTCGTCGCCCGAACCGCACGCGGCCGCTGCCTCAACGATGGCGGCTGGCGCCACCTCGGGCTCGCACCACCCAGCGGCCAGCAGACCGGGCTGTTCGACGCGGGGAAATAGCAGGTATCTGCTAAAGCGACGCCCATTCCACGCCCGCATCGTCCGTACGGATCACATCGGCCAGTTCCCACACGTTGCCATAGCCATAGCCGATCAGGTTGATGAACGTCTGGATATTGAGCGCCAGTTGCGCCTTCTTCATCGGCACCGGCGGGCGATCGTCGGCAAAGTTGTTGTTGCAATAGATGTAGATTGCGCGGTCCGTGTTCGGCCCGATCACCTCGGCCAGCCGCTCGGCCGTGAAATCAGGCAGCGGCAGATTCACCGCGCCTTCGATATGTCCGGCGGCAAAGGCGCTCTCGGATCGTGCGTCCAGCAGGATCGCCCCTTCGGCCTGCGCCTGCCGCGCGAATTCGGCCCAAGGCAGGCGTCGCCCGTCCCGATATTCCGCCAGTTCCCCCGCCAGATCGACGAAGCCAGCGTAATCGATCTGCGGATTCTCCGGCGGAGTCTGAGCGGCAACCGGTAGCGAGCACGGCATCGCCACCACGGCCAGTGACAGGGCAAGTATACGGATCGCATTCATCGGCGCTCTCCCTTTGGAAAGGGTGCTGCGCCTTGCGCGATAAATCGCCGATGAATGCGTGTCCGTTGCGGATCAGGCCGCCAGCTTCCTCAGCACGTACTGAAGGATGCCGCCATTGCGGTAATATTCCATCTCGTTGGCGGTATCGATCCGGCACTTGGCGGTGAACGTGAAGCTTTCGCCATTGGGGCGGGTCACCTGCACGGCCACATCCTGCCCCGGGGTCAGGTCGGCCAGCCCTTCGATGGTGAAGCGATCGTCGCCGGTCAGCTTCAGGCTGTTGCGCGATTCGCCATCCACGAACTGCAGCGGCAGCACACCCATGCCGACCAGGTTGGAGCGGTGGATGCGTTCGAAGCTTTCCACGATCACCGCACGCACGCCCAGCAGGTTGGTGCCCTTGGCCGCCCAGTCACGGCTGGAACCCGTGCCGTATTCCTTGCCTGCGATCACCACCAGCGGCGTGCCGTCGGCCTTGTGCTTCATGGCGGCGTCATAGATCGCCATGGTCTCGCCGTTGTAACGGGTCATGCCGCCTTCAACGCCGGGCACCATTTCGTTGCGGATACGGATATTGGCGAAGGTGCCGCGCATCATCACGTCGTGATTGCCGCGACGGCTGCCGTAAGAGTTGAAGTCCGCCTTCGCGACCTGATGGTCGATCAGGTAACGGCCCGCCGGGCTGTCTTCCTTGATCGATCCGGCCGGGCTGATGTGGTCGGTGGTTACCGAATCGCCCAGGATCGCCATCGGCAGCGCGCCGATGATGTCCGTGACCGCCGCCGGTTCCATCTTCATGCCTTCGAAGTAGGGCGGGTTGGCGACATAGGTGCTGCCCGGCCGCCACTGATAGGTGTCCGATCCGGTGACGTCGATCGCCTGCCAGTGCACGTCGCCCTTGTACACGTCGGCATAGCGGGCTTCGAACATCGCGCGGTCGATGCTGCCGGAACGCAGGGTGGCGATTTCGTCGTTGCTCGGCCAGATGTCCTTCAGGAACACGTCGGTGCCATCGCTCGCCTGCCCGATCGGGGTGGTCACGATGTCCTCCGTCACGGTGCCCTTCAGCGCATAGGCGACCACCAGCGGCGGGCTGGCGAGGAAGTTGGCGCGCACATCGGGGCTGACGCGGCCTTCGAAGTTGCGGTTGCCCGACAGCACGGATGCGGCAACGATGTCGTTGCCGTTGATCGCCTTGCTGATCGGTTCGGCCAGCGGGCCGGAATTGCCGATGCAGGTCGTGCAGCCATAGCCGACCAGATCGAAGCCCAGCGCGTCGAGGTGATCCTGCAGCCCGGCCTTCTCCAGATAATCCGTCACCACCTGCGATCCGGGGGCGAGGCTGGTCTTGACCCACGGCTTCGGCTTCAGGCCCTTTTCGTTGGCCTTCTTCGCCACCAGACCGGCGGCGATCAGCACGTCCGGGTTGCTGGTGTTGGTGCAACTGGTGATCGCGGCGATGACCACGTCGCCGTCGCCGATGTCGTGGTCCTTGCCTTCCACCGGGGTGCGGGCCGGGGCCTTCTTGCCATAAGCATTGGCGAGATCGGCGTTGAACAGGTCGTCCACGTCAGGCAGCGCGACTTTGTCCTGCGGCCGCTTCGGGCCTGCGAGCGAGGGCACGACGGTCGACAGGTCGAGTTCCAGCGTGTCGGTGAAGACGGGTTCCGGCGCCTCGGGGTCGAGCCAGAAGCCCTGTTCCTTGGCATAGGCTTCGACCAGCGCGATGTTGTCTTCGCTGCGACCGGTCAGGCGCATGTAATCCAGCGTCTTGTCGTCGATGCCGAAGAAGCCGCAGGTCGCGCCATATTCCGGCGCCATGTTGGCCAGTGTCGCACGGTCCGCCAGGCTCAGGCTGGCAAGGCCGGGGCCGAAATATTCGACGAACCGCCCCACAACGCCGCGCGCGCGCAGCATCTGGGTGCATGTCAGCACCAGATCGGTGGCGGTCACGCCTTCCTTCAGCTTGCCGGTCATCTTGAAGCCGACGACTTCGGGGATCAGCATGGAAACCGGCTGGCCCAGCATGGCCGCTTCCGCCTCGATCCCGCCGACGCCCCAGCCCAGCACGCCCAGGCCGTTGATCATGGTGGTGTGGCTGTCGGTGCCCACGCAGGTGTCGGGATAGGCGACCAGCGCCCCGTCCTGATCCGCGCTGCTCCACACGCCCTGCGCGATGTGTTCCAGGTTCACCTGATGGCAGATGCCGGTGCCGGGAGGGACGGCCTTGAAATTGGCGAGGCTCTTGGAACCCCATTTGAGGAAGTCGTAGCGTTCCAGATTGCGCTGGTATTCCAGCTCCACGTTCTGTTCGAACGCCCGCGGGTGGCCGAATTCGTCAACCATCACCGAATGGTCGATCACCAGATGCACGGGGACCAGCGGGTTGATCTTGCTGGTATCGCCGCCCAGCTTCGCGATCGCGTCGCGCATGGCGGCCAGATCGACCACGCAGGGCACGCCGGTGAAATCCTGCATCAGCACGCGCGCGGGGCGATACTGGATTTCCTGCCCGGTGGTGGGGTTCTTCTGCCAGTCGGCAATCGCCTGAATGTCGCCCACGGAAACGGTGAAGCCAGCATCTTCGAACCGCAGCAGGTTTTCCAGCAACACCTTCATAGAGAAGGGCAGGCGGCTGACGTCGCCGATCTTCTCTGCGGCTGCTTTCAGCGAGTAATAGGCGTACTGCTTGCCGCGAACGTCCATCGTGCGGCGGGTGTCGAGCGAATTTTTGCCGACCTGGGTCATGGGGGCGGGGTCCTCCTGTTCCGATTCTCCGGCCGGCGCGCCGCGGTTGCCTGGCGGGCGGAAAGGGCCGGAATTCGCGCTGGCGCTTGCGCGTTCGCGGGCGTTAGGTCAAGCGGCAGTCGGCAGTCAGGAGAGTGTGCGGCATGGTTCTTGGGCCATCAGGAAGGAAGCAGGAACCGCTTTACGTGTTCCGGATGGCGTTTGCGCTGACGATCGCGGCGGCGCTGGGTGGCGCTCTGGGACTCGCATGGCATGCCTCTGGCTTCGGCGACGGCAAGCAGGAACAGGCGCCCCCTCCGGCGGAATAGGGCCGGAAAACAAGGGGTAGGACGAGGATTCCGTCCGATCGGATGCCGCAAGGCGATGAATTCGGGTGACGGATTCAGCGGACAGTCAGGCGCGCGACTTGATACCGGGCGGCGAAACAGGCAAAATCCGGCTCGCTTGGGCGGGCCGGCGCCGACGGTATCGGCAGACAGGGCAAATTCCGTAATGAACGTCAAGTTGCGCACTCTTCTTCTGGCTGGTCTCACTGGCGCCATCGCGCTGCCGATGGCGGCGCAGGGCCAATCCGCTCAGGTCCAGCCCGTGCAGCCGTCGCCCACTGGCGATTCCGGCGCTGTCACCGCCATTCCCACCGGCCGGGTGCTCACCCTGCCGCCCGCGCTGCTTTACCCTGCCGTCATGCAGTGGCCGGCGGATCGCGCGCGCTCGCTGCTGGTAGCGGCGGAAGGCATCGGCGCGGAAGGTCTCGATCCGAAGGACTATCGCCTGGACGAACTGCGCGCCGCGATTGACGGCGGCGCGGGCGCCCGGCTGGACGCGGCGGCGAGTCAGACTTTCACCTGGCTGGTGGAGGATCTGCGCGATGGCCGCACGCCGATGGAGGCGCGGCGGCAGTGGTTCGTGGTCGATCCCGATGCCGACATTCTGCCGACCGGCAAGATCATGGCGGAGGCGCTGGCCAGCGGAGATATCGCCGGTGCGCTCACCGCGCTCAATCCCACCAATCCCGATTACGCCGCTTTGCGAGAGGAACTGGCCCGCACGCCTGCCAGCAACGCAAGGCGCCGTGCGCTCGTTCGCGCCAACATGGATCGCTGGCGCTGGCTGCAACGCGATCTGGGGTCGCAGTATCTGCTGACCAACGTGCCCGAGTATCAGTTGCGGCTGACGGTCAATAACCGCATCGTCCGCAGCTATCGCACGATCGTGGGCAAGCCGGGCCGCACGGCCACGCCGCAACTTGCCGAAACGGTGGAGGCGGTGGTTTTCAACCCGACGTGGACCGTGCCGCAATCGATCGTAAAGGGTGAAGGGCTTGGCACGCGGGTGCTGAACAACCCATCGTGGGCGCGGGCCAATGGCTATCGCGCCACTCGCGCGCAGAACGGCTTCATCACCGTGGTGCAGCAGCCGGGCCCCGGCAATTCGCTGGGCCAGATGAAGCTCGACATGCCCAATCCGCATGCGATCTTCCTGCACGACACACCCAACCGCAACCTGTTCAACACCGATAATCGGGCGCTCAGCCATGGTTGCGTGCGGACGGAACGGGCGCTGGAACTGGCGATGACTATCGCCATCCTCGGTCAGGGCGCCACGCGGGACGAGGCGGTGACTATCTCCACCTCAGGGCAATACACCCGTGTTCCGGTGAAGAAGACCATGCCGGTCTATATCACCTATTTCACGATGGCCCGCGACATTGACGGCGCGCTCAAGACCTTCGATGACATCTATGGCCGTGATGCGCCGGTGCTCGCCAGCTTCGAAAAGCCGCGCGTGGGCAACCGTGCCCGCGTGACGAGCGAGGAAGTGATCGAGATCGAGGACGATCTTCAGACCACCTAGCTCTAGTTTAGTCTGCGGGCTGGCCAACTCTTGCCGGCCCGCAAACTATCAACCCAGGTTCAACTGATCCGCGTAAATCAGGCGCCCGCCGGAAAGGCGCGTCAGCGCGAACAGGAAATCGTCCGGCGACAGGGCGAAGCATCCGTTCGACCGGCCCAGACGGCCCCAGCGTGCCACATGTTCAGGCGTGCAATAGCTGGCCGAATGCATCACGATCAGGCGTTCCAGCGCGTTGGAGTTATCCGGGTCCAGCCCGCCCAACCGCACCGATGTGCCATAGCGGCCCTTATACCATTCCCACGTGACATAGGCCCCGCGGCTGGTGGCGTTCGATCCGGGCACGTTGGAAAACCACTTCAGCCAACCATCGTGCTGCGGGTCGGAACCCGTGCCATGCGCGACGCGGAAAGACTGAACCGTGCCATTGTCCAGATCGGCGAAATGGAAACGCGGCAACGCGGAATGGGCGGAAAAGTCGATCACCCCGGCCACATCGCGCCGCCACAGCACATCGCCCGCCCGCGCGACTTCACGCCGCGCGATGTCGAGGATTTGTGTGGAGCGTGCATCCAGCCCGCTCGCCTGAGCGAAGACCCGGCCGGGCAGGGCGATCGCACCCGTGGCGGCCGCCGCCGAACCGATAAACTGCCGTCTGTTCACGCGCATGACCATGCCGCGCCTTGGCACAGTCTGTCTAGCCCGGGCCTGAACGGCGTTCCGATTGTCGCCTCAGCCACCCAGAACCATCTTCTGCCGGTCGATTTCTACCCGCGACACTCGGGAAAGGAACGACTGCCCCAGCAGCGAGATCGCCAGCCCCTCCGGAACGACGACCGCTTGCAGGCCATGCGCTTCCAGCGAACCCAGCCGCACCTGATCCAGAACCACGCGCACGCCGTTGACTTCTCCGCCCACGCCGCGCGCCACCGGTTCCATCGGCACCGAACGCCACGGTATGCCGATGGCATCGGCATCTTCTCCGGTCAGCGCGATCATGGTCGCGCCGGTATCGACCAGCATTCGGGTGGATGCGGTGCCGACGATCACCTCGGCATAGAAATGCCCGTCCGCCGCGCGCGGCAGGATGATGTCGCCGCCGTTCCATGCCTGCATCTGCAATTCGTCCGGCGTTTGCGTGGCGGTGGTGTCGGGGGTTTCAGCCTTCAGTGCATTTGCCGCCAGGCTGTCGGCCGAAAGATCGGGCGCGAACCAGCCGAACAGGCCACCACCGGCAATCACGATAAGGGCAGGCGCGTGTTTCACGCCCACGAACCTAACCGCAGCCACTTAAACCCGAGTAAAGGTGCATTGTCCTCCGCAGGGAGGATCGGTGACTACTCCGCCGCCTCAGCCGGAAGTTCCTGCGCGGCCTCTATTTCCGCCGCCTTGGCTTCCACCAGCGCAACGATGTGGTCCAGCATGTTCGCGTCTTCGACATGGTGATCAGTCACGCCTGACAGATAGACCATGTGCTTGCCCGCGCCGCCGCCGGTGATGCCGATGTCGGTTTCGCGCGCCTCACCCGGTCCGTTGACCACACAGCCCAGCACGGAAAGCGACAACGGCGTCTTGATGTGTTGCAGCCGTTCTTCCAGCGCCTGCACCGTGCGGATCACGTCGAAGCCCTGCCGCGCACAGCTGGGGCATGAAACCACCCGCACGCCGCGAGTCCGCAGGCCGAGGGACTTCAGTATCTCGAAGCCAACGCGCACTTCCTCTTCCGGCTCGGCAGACAGGGATACGCGGATGGTATCGCCGATCCCGGCCCACAGCAGGTTGCCCATGCCGATGCTGGATTTCACCGTGCCGCCGATCAGGCCGCCCGCTTCGGTAATGCCCAGATGCAGCGGGCAATCCACGGCATCGGCCAGCTGCATATAGGCGGCGACGGCCAGGAATACGTCGCTGGCTTTTACCGCCACCTTGAACTCGTGGAAATCGCGGTCCTGCAACAGCTTGATGTGATCCAGCGCGGATTCGACCAGAGCTTCGGGGCAGGGCTCGCCGTATTTCTCCAGCAGGTCTTTCTCAAGGCTGCCCGCGTTCACGCCGATGCGGATCGCGCAGCCGTTGGCCTTCGCGGCATTGACCACTTCGTTGACGCGGTCTGCCGAACCGATGTTGCCGGGGTTGATCCGCAGGCAGGCCGCCCCTGCGTCCGCCGCTTCCAGCGCGCGTTTGTAATGGAAATGGATGTCGGCGACGATCGGGATGCGCGATGCACGCACGATCTGGCCCAGCGCCGCGGTGCTTTCCACATCGGGGCAGGAAACGCGCACGATGTCCGCCCCGGCATCCTCGCAGCGGCGGATCTGGTCGATCGTCGCCCCTGCATCGGATGTGAGGGTGTTGGTCATGGTCTGCACGCTGATTGGGGCATCGCCACCAACCGGCACACTGCCGACCATGATCTGCCGGCTCTTGCGCCGCGCGATATCGCGCCAGGGACGAATGGAAGACATGGCGCGCCTATAGTATCCCCTGCATTAAGGGACAATGACGGGCTTGCGTCTCAGCTTTCGCCTGCCCGTAACGTTCAGGCAGCCTGCCGTGCGCCGTCGTAACTGTCGGGTGAAGCCTCTATCACCCTGTTGCGCCCGGTCTCCTTGGCCAGAAGCAGGGCCTCGTCGGCCACGATCAGGGCATATCGCGGATTGTCGAACGCCCGCACATCGGCCACCCCGGCGGAAAAGGTGACGCCGCCGATCGGGTCGCCACTGTCGCGGTTCACCAGCCGGCGTTTCGACAGTGCTTCGCGTGTCCGGTCCAGCCGGGCCTTCGCCTCGGCGGTGGTCGCGCCGCGGAACAGCATCACGAATTCCTCGCCGCCGTGGCGGGAAACATGGCAGCTTCCGCCCGATGCGTTCAGCAGTTCCTGGGCCACCAGCTTCAGCACGCGGTCGCCCGTGTCATGACCGTGCACGTCGTTCACCTGCTTGAAGTGGTCCAGATCGCAAAACGCCAGGCTCAGCGCCTCTCCACTATCCTTGGCCTCCTGAACCGCGCGCTCGAACTCCGCCTCGAACGCCCTGCGGTTGGGCAGGCCGGTCAGATGATCGTGATCGGCATCGTGCTGCAATTTATTCAGCCGCTTGCGAAGGCGCCGCGTTTCCTGTTCCCGGTCGCGCAGTTCGTTTTCCGCCTTGCGGGTCCGGTCCGCCATGGCCTGCGCCACCTGCGTCAGCCGGGCGACGGCATCCGCGCCGTTACCCACCCGGTCCAGATCGTCCAGATGGCGGCCGATTTCCGACCCGTATTCGTGGGTCATGCTCCGCACTGCGCGGGTATTCTGGGTAAACTGTTCCAGCGTGGTATCGAATTCACCCATCAGGCGGCGCGGCGTCAGATGATCGTCATCGGGCGAAGAATCGCCGACTATTTCCATCAGCCAGGTCAGCGTCACCGCTTCGCCGCTGCGCTTGCGGTTCTCGATTCGCCGGGCGAGGCTGGGCGATGCGCCTGATTCCGCATCATAGGCGGCAGTCAGCGTTTCGGGTGTCACCGGCAGGTCATGGTCGATGTGAAAGCTGACGATAGCATCCAGCAGCGCCTTGCGTTCTTCCCGGGCCAGTCGGCGGAGCGTTCCGGGCGGAATGCCCGGCTCCGCAGTTTCCCGGCTTCCCGCCGGGCGGAGGAAGGGAAGACGCGCGGCCCAGCCGGCAAATTTACCATGTTCGCTCATGTCACGGGAAACGGCGAAAACCGGCAGCGATTAAGTGGGCGGGGAAAATTCCGTGCCCTGCCAATCCGGCCCGCCGCTCGTTGCATCCGTCATGGCGCAGTGCAACCTATGGCCCTAAGGTCGCGCCAGCCAATCAGGGGAATGCAATGCACGAATCGGCCGGAATCGGGCTTGGCCATGTAATCGTGCTGCTGGCGGCGGCGGTGATCGCCGTGCCGCTGTTCCGCAGGCTCGGGCTCGGTTCGATCCTGGGCTATCTGGCTGCGGGCCTGCTGGTCGGTCCTTCCGCGCTTGGCCTGTTCAACGATCCGGAAACGCTGCTCCACGTTGCTGAACTGGGCGTGGTGATGTTCCTGTTCATCATCGGTCTCGAAATGCGCCCGCGCAAACTGTGGTCCTTGCGCAAGGCGATTTTCGGATTGGGCGCGGCGCAGGTGCTGACTTGCGGCCTGCTGCTCACGCTTATCGGCGTCGCGGCCGGCCTGCACTGGGCCCCGGCGGCGGTCGGGGCGATGGGCTTCGTCATGTCTTCCACCGCAGTGATCATGCAGCTGCTGGAAGAAGACGGTGAAACCAGCACGCCTGCCGGGCAGAAATCGGTGGCGATCCTGCTGTTCGAAGATCTCGCCATCGTGCCGCTGCTGGCGCTCGTGGCTCTGTGGGCCGCGTTTAACGGCGTCAGCGCGGAAGAGGCCGGGCCTCCTGTATGGCAAAGCATACTGATCGGCGCGGGCGCGCTCGCGGCGGTGATCGCGGTCGGTTACTGGCTGCTTGACCCACTGTTCCGCATCCTCGCCCGCACCGGCGTGCGCGAAGTGCTGACGGCAGCGGCCCTGCTGGTGGTGCTCGGCGCGGCGCTGTTCATGGACTGGGCAGGGCTGTCGATGGCGATGGGTGCGTTCCTGGCCGGGGTGCTGCTGTCCGAATCGACATTCCGCCATCAGCTGGAGGCGGATATCGATCCGTTCCGCGGGCTTCTGCTGGGCTTGTTCTTCCTCAGCGTGGGCATGTCGCTCGATCTGGCCGTGGTGGCTGCCGAATGGCCGCTGGTGCTAGCAGGCGTGGCGGCGTTCATGGTGGTGAAGGCGCTGGGCATCTTCATCGTGGCGCGCGCATTCGGCAGTCCGTTGAAAGAGGCGGGGCGGCGTGCGGCCTTGTTCGCACAAGGCGGCGAATTCGCCTTCGTGCTCTATTCCGCCGCGCTGGGCGTGGGCCTGTTCGATGCGCGCACGGGGGCGATCATGACCGCGATCGTGATCCTCTCGATGGCTTTGACGCCGCTGGTGCTGCTGGGGCTGAAACACACCGCGAAAGAAGAGGAACCTTCGCTCGACGGCGTGGAGATTGCCGACGGTCTGCGTGCCCGCGTCCTGTTCATCGGGTTCGGCCGCTTCTCGCAAGTGGTCAGCCAGTCGCTGCTGGCGCGCGATGTGGACCTCTCGGTGATCGAAAGCGATGTGGAGATGATCCAGGCCGCCGGCCAGTTCGGCTTCAAGGTCTATTATGGGGACGGCACCCGGCTCGACGTGTTGCGCGCATCCGGCGCGGAACGGGCGGAGGCGATCCTCGTCTGCGTCGACAAGCCGGAAGTGGCCGACCGGATCGTTGAACTGTGCAAGGCGGAATTCCCGCTGGCCAAGCTCTATGTCCGCGCTTTCGACCGTGGCCATGTCCTGCGGTTGGTGGAAGCGGGTGTTGAATACCAGATTCGCGAAACGTTCGAATCGGCGCTGGTCTTCGGCCACGAAGTCCTGCTCGGCCTCGGTTTTGACGAGGCGGAGGCGGATGACGCGATCCTTGATGTCCGCAAACGGGATGAGGAACGGCTGGAATTGGAGATCGTGGGCGGCCTGCCCGCCGGTCGCGTTCTATTGCGCGGCAATATGAAGACGCCGCAGCCGGAACCTTTCACCCGCCCGCGTCGCGAAGGCCAGGTGATCGGCGATCTCCCACCTGCAAGCGGCACTGCCGATCAGAGCGGCAATTCGTAGAGAAACTCGTCGTCGCGGTGGTTGCCGACCCAGAAATCGATGTCGGCCACATGCTGGAAGCCATACCGCTGATAGAATCGCTGCGCGCCGAAGTTTTCGCTGAATACTGAAAGCTGCATTGCGTCCGCCCGCTTCGCGCGCGCTTCGGCAATGGCCCACTGCATCAGCGCCGCCCCAATGCCGTGCCCGGTCGCATCGGGCAGGCAATAGAGCTGGCTTACGAAAAGCGGGCGTTCCGGCTTCGGCTCGGGCCGTTCCTCGATCGGTTGCCCGGTGACTATCAGGCAATAAGCTACAGCTCTGCCGTCCATCTCGGCAATCTGCACCTGTTTCGCCGGATCATCCAGATCCGCCGCATAGCGAGCGGGAGAGCGGTATTCTTCCAGGAATGCCTGCAAGTCCTCTGGCCGGTAGAGATGGCCGAACGCCGCGATGAAAGAATCGGTCGCGAGGCGGGAAAGCACCGCCGCATCGGCGGGGGCCGCAGGGCGCAGGGTCACGCTCAAAGCGGCTTTTCCATGCACATGGAAAATTCGTCGGATACATAATCGCCGAACGGCTCGCACTCGGCGAAGCCGTATCCAGCGTAAAGGCGTTGGGCGGCTTGGAACGGCTCCGGCCGCCCGGTTTCAAGGCCCAGCCAGCGATAGCCGCGCTGTGCGGCTTCTGCCATCAGATGCTCAAGCATGGCTCGTCCCGCACCCTTGCCGCGATATTCGGGGGCGGCGCGCATGGATTTCAACTCGCCTCGTCCCGCATCAAGCGCCTTCAGCGCGCCCACCGCCGCCAGCGTGTCACCGTCCCACGCGGAATAGAACGTCACGTCCGGCGCCCGCAGCCGTTCTATCGGCATGGCATGGACTTTCTCGGCCGGGGACCAGCGGTGCATTTCCGCCAGATGGAAGGTCAGCAGCGCGGCTACTTCCGCACCGTCCAGATTATCTTCCACGATGCGATAGGTTGTCATGCCGCTTAACCACGCTCCCTCGCCTGGCGATAGCTACCCAGAACGCGCAGCTCCTTGCAGTGGAACGCCAGTTCTTCCAGCGCGCGGTCGATGGCCGGATCGCCGGGCGCGCCGATGATATCGGCATAGAACATGGTCGCGGAAAAGCTCGCGCCCTGCTGATAGCTTTCCAGCTTGGTCATGTTCACGCCGTTGGTGGCGAAGCCGCCCAGCGCCTTGTACAGCGCGGCGGGCACGTTCTTCACCTCGAAAACGAATGTGGTCATCGCAGGGCCGCCGGTCAGGGTCGCGGGGTCCAGTGGATCGCGGGAAAGCACGACGAAGCGCGTCATGTTGTCGCGCGCGTCCTCCACATGTTCGGCGGTTATTTGCAGCCCGTAAAGCTCCGCCGCCAGCGGGGGTGCGATGGCGCAGGCCGCCGGATCGCCCTGTTCCTTCACCAGCGCCGCCGCGCCTGCCGTATCGGCATAGGCCATCGGCACGATTCCGTGCTCACGCAGATAAAGCCGCGTCTGGCCCAGTGCCTGCGGATGGCTGTGGGCGACGGAGAACGGGCCGGCGCCCAGTCCCATCACGGCGTAGGTGATCGGCAGGAAATGCTCGCCGATGATCGAAAGCCCGCTGTTGGGCAGCAGGAAATGGATGTCCGCCACGCGCCCATGTTGCGAATTTTCTATGGGGATGATCGCGCTTCCGGCGCGCCCGGCGCTTACCGCGTCCAGCGCGTCCTCAAACGCAAAGCATGGCAGCGGCAGACAATCGGGCGACCACTCCAGTGCCGCGCGGTGGGAATTGGCGCCGGGCGCGCCCTGAAAGGCGATCGCGCGCGCCGGATCGGCGGCTGCGGCCGCCAACATTTGTTCGACCATTGCGTGCGCGGGTGCGGGATAGCTGTCCATTGGTCGCAGCGGGTAACGAGGTGGCGTGCGAGCGACAAGTGACTATCGGGCTTGCGCCGCCGGTCCCTGCTTACTAGAGCGCGCTCAACCGGAATCCTGGCAGACGCTCTCTCACATGACCGACCGTTTCAATACCATCGCTGGCTGGACGCTTTTCTCGGGCATCATTGCCCTCGGCCTTTCCATTGTGAGCGGCATGTACTTCCTTGCCGACAAGCCGCACGCACCGCACGAATGGGGCTACCCGATCGAGGGTGTGGCGGAAGAAGGGGGCGCTGATGCGGGCCCTGATCTCGGCACGCTGCTCGCCGCGGCTGATGCGACGAAGGGCGAAGCCGTATTCGCGAAGTGCGCCGCCTGCCACACCGCCGAACAGGGTGGTGCCAACGGCATCGGCCCGAATCTTTTCGGCGTGCTCGGCCAGCCGGTCGGCAAGCATGTGGCTGGTTTCGCCTATTCCGCGGCTCTTTCGGGTCATGGCGGCAACTGGGATTATGCCAACATGGATGCATGGCTGCATAACCCGAAGGCGTTCGCGCCCGGCACGAAGATGAGCTTCGCCGGTCTTGGTAAGCCGGAAGACCGTGCCAACCTGATCGCTTATCTCAAGGCGCACGGTGGCGGCCCTGACTATCCGGCCCCGGCTGCTGCCCCTGCGGCAGAAGCTGCTCCGGCTGGCGAAGAAGCTCCGGCTGACGCCGCCACGGAAGAAGCTGCCCCCGCGGAAGCGACCGAAGCGGCCGCAGGCTGAGGCGACTCACCTAAAATTTGAATATCAACACAGCGAAGCCATCCAGAGCGACAGAAATGCGCTTTGGGTCGCTTCGCTGTGATTCGATTTCAGACGGCTGCGTCCTGCGCTCGTCCCTTGAACCCTTGCGCAATCACGTACCATTCCGACGAATCCTTGCGGCTCGCGGGGGGCTTGGCGTGCTTCACGGTGGTGAAATGGCGCTTTAACAGCGCTAGCAGGTCCGCATCCGTGCCGCCGGCCAGAACCTTGGCCACGAATGCGCCGCCGTCTTCCAGTGTCTCCACCGCGAAATAGGCTGCGGCTTCCACCAGCCCCATGGTGCGCAAGTGGTCGGTCTGTTTGTGCCCCACGGTGTTCGCCGCCATGTCTGACAGCACCAGATCGGGCGCGCCGCCCAGCGCGGTTTTCAGCGCGCCGGGGGCTTCATCGGCCATGAAATCCATTTGCAGGATCGCCACGCCTTCGATCGGCTCGGTTTCCAGCAGGTCGATTCCCGCGATGGCCGCTTTGGGTGATCGCTGGCGAACCACCTGGCTCCAACCACCCGGCGCAATGCCCAGGTCGATTACTCGCTTCACGCCTTTCAGCAGGCCGAACCGGTCATCCAGTTCGATCAGCTTGAAGGCCGCACGGCTGCGATAGCCTTCGGCCTTGGCCTGCCGCACGTAGGGGTCGTTCAACTGGCGCTCCAGCCAGCGGGTCGATGATGCGGTGCGGCGGCGTGCGGTCTTGACGCGCTTGGTGGGGTCGGATCGTCCGCGACCGCTCATCTGGGTTCTCCACGCAATTTCCGCAGCGCAGCCTGTGCTTCGCTGCCGCTGGCGTCCGTGGCGATCAGGCTGCGCAGAATGCCCTCGCGGATCCCCCGGTCTGCCACGCCCAGGCGCGATGCGGGCCAGATATCCAGTATCGCCTCAAGAATCGCGCACCCGGCGACGACCAGATCGGCACGCTCACGCCCGATGCAGGGCAGGGACCGGCGTTCCTGCGGCGACATGGCGGAAAGACGGGTGGCAATGCCGCGCATCGCATTGGCCGGAACGATCAGTCCGTCCACCGCGCGCCGGTCATATTGTGGCAGGTCCAGATGCACGCTGGCCAGTGTCGTCACCGTGCCACTCGTCCCCAGCAGGCGCAGCCTGTCATTCTGCCACGGTGAAATGCGCTCCGCAAAGGGCGCGAAGCTTTCGGAAACGCGCCGTTTCATCTCGGCATAGCGGCCGATCCGGTCCGCTTCGCTGGCCTCATTTCCGCCCACCATTTCGGTCAGGGAGACGACACCCCACGGAACGCTCTGCCAGTCGATAATCCGCGGCACTGGTGCGCCGGGTTCGATCAGCACCAGTTCGGTCGATCCCCCGCCGATATCGAAGATCACCGCCGGGCCGATGCCGTCCTCCAGCAGGATGTGGCAGCCCAGCACGGCCAGCCGCGCCTCTTCCTGCGCGGAGATGATGTCCAGCCGGATGCCGGTTTCATTCCGCACCCGCTGGATGAATTCTTCCCCGTTCTCGGCACGCCGGCAAGCTTCGGTGGCGACAGATCGGGCCAGCCGCACATTGCGCCGCCGCAGCTTGTCGGAACAGACCCGCAGCGCGCCCAGCGCCCGGTCCATCGCCGCGTCGCTCAGCCGTCCGTTCTGAGCCAGCCCTTCGCCCAACCGCACCACACGGCTGAATGCGTCGATCACCACAAACCCGTCTTCCGCTGGTCGGGCGATCAGCAGGCGGCAATTATTGGTGCCAAGATCGATCGCGGCATAGGCCTGCCGTACCGGCGGCCGGCCGTTAGCCGGTTGAGGGCCGGAATCGACGGTGGCCGGATGCTCTGCGGCTGAACCGTCCGTGCCGAAGATCGCCCGCCGCGCGTCCGGCGGGGGGAACTCTGCCATATCCCGAATAAACTTTCGTATCGTTACAACCCGCCCGAAGGCGGAACCTGAATGGAAGGTAGCGAAAGCCAAGGGCACGGGCAAGGCGGGGACGAAACCGGGCAATTTATGTGCCCGATCCTAATCTGCTTGCGCTAATCCAGCTACGCGCGCTTTGTCCCGTTTCTGTCCATCTGGAATGCGCAGCGGGACAGCGGGTTCATTGGCGGGTTCGAGTGGGATAGGGTGATGGCATTGCCCGTTCGAACATGGGCAGTTGGAGGGAACGTGCCGCGCAATACTACCATCGATGTGGTGCGTGGGATGGCCATAACCCTGGTATGCGTGTTCCATGTGACCCGCGGGCTCATAAGCAAAGGCGAGATGGAAAACTCCCCTGCGCTGGAGTTCGCGGACCTCTGGGCATACGGGTTCCATGTTCAGATATTCTTCCTGCTTTCGGGCTTTTTCCTATACGATCGCCTGATCAACTGGCGGGCATTCGCGCCCCGCGCAGTCAATCTATATTACCCCTACCTGCTCTGGTCTGTGATCAGCGGACTTCTCGTTATTGCTGCGCCGGGTGGGGCGAACTCCGACGTTGATTTGCGGGATTTGTTGCTGATCCCGCTGGTGCCCATTCAGCACTACTGGTTCCTGCTCTCGCTGATCTTTGCGATGGCTCTTTTCGTTGTCGTCAGGGGCTTCGCGGAAATCGCCCTGATTACTCTGATAATACTCAGCATCGTTGGCCGAATGGTCGGGCTGGGAGGGCCTGTCGTTCAGTTCTTCTATGGGGAGGCCTATACGGCAAGCTTCTTTCTGCTGGGCGCAATCCTCGGCCGGCGTGATTTGAGCCCACGCGTGAGTGTGCCGATCTTCGTGGTTGTCGCGATGGTTTCCGTAGGTTCGGCGGCGCTCTCGCAGGCGACGGGCATTAGTATTCGCAGCGTGGTGTTCTTCGCCTCCAGCCTTGCTTCCTGCTGGGCGCTGTATTGCGTTTGTGTGTGGATGGGCGATGGGCGGGTGGCGGCCTTTGTTGCGCGGCTGGGCGTGCTTTCCATGACCATATATCTCACCCATGTGATCTTTCAGGCGGGGCTCAGGACAGTGATCTATGCGCTCTGGGCCGAGGCACCGCTTGCATTGGTGATCATGGCGGAGATCGCGATCTCTCTCGCAGGTCCGCTGTTGATGTATGAAGGCGCTCGGCGTGTGGGCTGGGATCGCCTACTTGGCTTTTCCCCTATTTGGAGATCGGCCACGGATGGAAAGCTGATGGCGCCCCGGGAAATCGGCGCAGCAAACGCGCCGGGTGCTTGCAACGCTTGACCATCTCGGGGTGCGGCCTTATCGGCCCCCGCTCCTGCCCCGTCGTCTAAAGGTAAGACTACGGACTCTGACTCCGTCAATCGAGGTTCGAATCCTCGCGGGGCATCCACCTTATCCATCCCGCCGTTCCGTCGGTGCAGTTGCAGTCGCTCTTGCGGGCGCTGTGGCCGCTGGCATATTCAGTCCTCGCGTCGTTGCGCCATGGCCGATCACGGCTGGCCGGGGAGGGACCCATGCAGCCCATAGTCGTTCCCGGTCGGAACTGTTGGCGGATAGAGCACTGCGATTCGGCGTCGGTCGTGGTCGATGCGGCCGATTACTATCATCTGGTGCGCGAAAGCATGGAGGCGGCGCGGCGCCGCATCCTCGTCATCGGGTGGGATTTCGATACGCGCATTCCGCTGGAACCGGGCAAGCGGCGCGGGGGCGAAACGCTCGGTCAGTTTTTCCTCAGGCTCGCTCGTGAACGGCCAGACCGCCGGATCGCGATCCTCAAATGGGCCTTTGGGGCCAAGAAGCAGTTCCTCCGCCCGCGCGCGGCGTGGATGCTGTGGCGCTGGCATCGCACACGCACGATCGATTTTCGCTTCGACAGCGCCCATCCACCGGGATGCAGCCATCACCAGAAGATCGTCGTGATCGATGGGAAACTGGCGGTGTGCGGGGGGATCGATATCTCGACGGCCCGGTGGGACACGTCGGACCATCTCGATGATGACGATCGCCGCCAGCTTCCCGGCGGCACCCGCTACCCGCCGTGGCACGATGCGACGATGATGCTGGAAGGCCCGATCGCCGATGCGCTCAGCGAACTGGGGCGTGATCGCTGGCGCCGCGCGACTCACGATGAATTGGTGGAACTGGTGCCGGGCGACCAGTCCCTTTGGCCGAAAGATCTACCGGTGCAATTTTCCGGCGTGCAGGTGGCGATCGCGCGCACCCGCGCGGAATACGAAGACGCGCCGGAAATACGCGAGGTAGAGGCGCTTTATCTCGACATGATCGCGGCTGCCCGGCGCTTCATCTATTTTGAAAACCAGTATTTCACATCGGCCAAGATCGCCGCTGCCATCGCGAAACGGCTGGAAGAAAGCGACCCGCCCGAATTCGTGATGGTCATGCCGCGTACCGCCGATGGCTGGCTGGAACAGAAGGCGATGGACGCCGCCCGCGTCCGCCTCGCGCGGGAAATCGCGAAGGTCGATTCCCGCAACCGTTTCCGCATCTACGTTCCGGTGACGCGCGGCGGAGAGGACATCTATGTCCACGCTAAAGTGTCTATCGTAGACGACCGCCTGCTGCGCGTCGGGTCTTCCAATCTCAACAATCGCTCGCTCGGGCTGGACAGCGAATGCGATGTGATCGTGGACGCTGCGCTTCAGGAAAATCGCGATACGCCTGATGAGATGGCCCGCCTGCGTACGCGTCTTATCGCCGAGCATCTGGGCGTGGAGCCGGAGGTGTTCGCACAGGAGTTTGAACGCCGCGGCTCGTTGATCGAATCGATCGAGGCGCTGCGGGGCGATGGACGCACGCTGGACCTGCTCGATCTGGTGAAACCCGGCCCGCTGGATCGCTTTATCGCCGATAACGAGCTTCTTGATCCAGAAAGCGCGGACGCCATTCTCGATCCGATAGCGGAGCGGGGCCTGCGCAAGCACTGGCACGAAGGGCTGCGGCGTGTGGGTTTTGGCGGCCAGCAAAGGCCTTCATAGAGTGTCCCCGTTTGGGACATCGCCGCCTGACCGTGATTGACAATCAGGACCTTCCCCATACTGCCAATTGTTAAGGGTTCACATTAGTTAGGGGTAGGTTTTGTGAACAAGAAGGCACTCGCGGCGATCGCCGCTTCGGCCGCTGCGTTTGCCGCCGTTCCGGCTCAGGCTGCGCTTCCGGTCTATTTCGATGTTTCCATTGAGGCTGCTGGCGTCACTGAAACGACCACGACTTTCCTTGATACGGGCGCCGGTGCGGTGTTCGGTATTGAGCGGTTTGATGGTCGCAGCGGTATCTCTACTTTCAACACCGACTTCGGCAGTGACGGCCTGATCACAGGCACATACAACAACGTCAATGTTATCCCCTCCAATCAGTATGGCGGTGCGGGTAACGCGGGCGATTATGCTGTTGCGGGCCTCGGCCTCACCGAATCCTATTCGATCGAATTCACCCAGACGGGCGAAACCGGCATCAACTATTTCGGTTACTGGCTGTCCGCGCTGGACGCCGGCAACACGGTGGAGTTCTGGAGCGGTGGTAGCCTGCTCGGCACTTTCGATCCGTCTGATGTCATTGCTTTCGTGGGTCCGGCTAGCTCCGGTGGTGTAGCCAACCCCTATTACGGCAAGCCCGGCACGGGTGAGACGGCTCACGAGCCTTTCGTATTCGTGAACTTCTACAATACCGAAGGCACCTTCGATAAGATCGTCTTCAAGCAGACGACCGGTGCTGGCTACGAATCGGATAACCACACCGTCGGCTGGTATACCGACCAGGGCGGCACCGTCGTTCCGGCCGTGCCGGAACCGTCGACCTGGGCTCTGATGATCCTCGGCTTCGGCGCGGTGGGCGGCATGATGCGCGCCAACCGTCGCAAGACGCAGGCTTCGCTCAAGTTCGCTTGATCTAGCTTTCAGACTTAGCTGCGCCGCCGGTCTCCATGAGGTCGGCGGCGTTTTGCGTTTGGGCGGTCCTTCCCTTCGCGCGGGTGAGGGCCTATCGGCTGCGTGACGACGGGAGAGAAGAGTGGACGGACCCGAGAAGACCAACACGGCCGACGAAGATCTGGAGGAACGCAAGTTCTATCGCGCGGAGCAGGAAGCCGGCTTCGTCGAATCCTCACCGACCGATACGCCGCAAACCCGCCATCCTGCCTACCGGCTGGCGTTCCGCGATACCGATTTCCTGCTGCGTGACGAACTGCGGCCGATCCGGTTCCAGCTTGAACTGCTGAAACCATCGATGCTGCTGGACGAGGCGCGCGTGGGCTCCACCCTCGTCATGTACGGTTCCGCCCGCATTCCTCCGCCCGATGCGGTGGAAACCGCGCTGGAAGGCGCGAAAGACCTGCCGGTTGACGATCGCATGGTGGTCGAACGTCTGGCCGAAAAGGCGAAGTATTACGCAGAGGCTTACAAGCTGGCGCGGCTGGTCAGCGAACAGGCGATCATCGAAAACGGTATGCGCCAGTTCGTCGTCTGCTCCGGCGGCGGGCCGTCGATCATGGAGGCGGCCAATCGCGGGGCCAGCGATGCGGGTGCGGAATCGATCGGCCTGAATATCGTTCTGCCGCATGAACAGGCGCCCAATCCCTATGTGACGCCTTATCTCTCTTTCCAGTTCCACTACTTCGCGCTTCGCAAGATGCACTTCCTCATCCGCGCGCGGGCGGTGGCGGTGTTCCCCGGCGGGTTCGGAACGTTCGACGAAATGTTCGAACTGCTGACGCTGATCCAGACCGGCAAGATGAAGCCGATCCCCGTGCTGCTGTTCGGCAAGGAATTCTGGACCCGCGTGATCGATTTCGGCGCACTGGCGCGCGAAGGCGTGATCTCTCCGGCAGACCTTGAACTAATCACCTGGTGCGAGACTGCGGACGAGGCGTGGCAGCACCTCAAGGACTTCTACGGCATCACCCGCTGAACGAAGATCGCGATTTCAGGCCCGCATCGTTTCCCGGTGCGGTCTGAAATCGCAATGACAGCTCAGCCGATCAGGCCGTCGCCCATGCGCACGGCCTGATGCCCCATCGGCCCATGCCCCGCGCCAAACCCCGGCGCGGCGAACAGGGCGGCGCGGACGAACTCTCTTCCACCCTCGATAGCGTTCTCCATGGGCAGGCCACGCGCCAGTCCGGTGGCAATGGCGCTGGACAGCGTGCAGCCGGTGCCGTGGGTGTGCCGCGTTTCGATCCGTGGGGAATGCCACACCCGGTCGGGGTGGCCGGGGCGCACCAGCCTGTCTTCCACCACCGGCCCTTCCGCGTCGCCGCCTTTGGCCAGAAATGCCGTGCCTCGTGCGGTCAGCGCCTCCTGGCCGCCCAGCGCTGCCAGTTCCGGCACGTTGGGTGTGGTCAGCGTTGCGATGGACATCAGCCGTTCGAACGCGGCGATCGTCGCCGCATCGGCCAGCACTGCCCCGCTGGTGGCAACCATGACGGGATCGAACACGATCGGCGCGTCCAGCCCCGTCAGCCGCTCCGCCACCATGTTCGCGATCTCTGGCGATCCCAGCATGCCGATTTTCACCGCATCCACGCCGATGTCGGACAGGCAGGCGTCGATCTGGGCCGCGACCATGTCTGGCGAAAGGGCATCTACCGCAGTCACGCCCGTGGTGTTCTGCGCGGTCACGGCGGTGATCGCCGTCATCGCATAGCCGCCCAGCATGGTCACCGTACAGATGTCGGCCTGAATGCCCGCCCCGCCTGAACTGTCGGAACCGGCGATGGAAAGGATGCGGGGCGGCGCGCTCACGCCGCCGCCTTCACCGCCGCGCAGATCTGGTCCACCACGCGTTCCACCAGCGCCGCATCGTCGCCTTCGGCCATCACGCGGATCTTGGGTTCCGTGCCCGATTTGCGGATCACCAGCCGCCCGCCTTTGCCCAGCGCCGCGTCGCCATCGGCGATCGCGGCTTTTACCTGCGCATCCGCCAGCGGATCGCCGCCCGAATAGACCACGTTCTTCAGCAGCTGAGGCACGGGGTCGAACAGGTGCAGCAACTCGCTTGCCCGCTTGCCCGAACGGACCAGTGCCGCCAGCACTTGCAGCGCGGCCACGCTGCCGTCACCCGTGGTGGCATGATCCAGCAGGATCATGTGGCCGGACTGTTCGCCGCCCACGTTGTATCCCCCGGCGCGCATCGCCTCCAGCACATAGCGGTCGCCCACCTTGGTGCGGACGAGGCCCAGCCCGGCGTCATTCAGG